>Ga0209755_10000532_pt1 | contig 69135 bp, 94 predicted proteins | sample TergutCo191P1_FD_187301 | JGI IMG/M metagenome (GOLD analysis project Ga0209755, IMG submission 187301) | Cornitermes sp. P1 segment gut microbial communities from Petit-Saut dam, French Guiana - Co191P1 (SPAdes) (version 2) | ecosystem: Host-associated > Arthropoda: Insects > Digestive system...
CATTTATAAGAGATTTTTTCGAAAATTTATTCCACCTACAAAGGAGTTACCTATGAAGACGAAACGTTTTCTATTGGCGGCAAGTTTTTCGCTTGCCCTAGCTTCCACCGTATTTTCGCAGGAAGCTATCAAATTTCAAATACCAACTGATTCCAGCGGAGCCATTGTTCCTGTGGTTTTGCCGCCTACAAGACCTGACACTGTGCAAAAACTTGGAATCGCAGCCAACAGGCCGCTTGACTTGCAGGCCATCTCAGCCAAGGACACAGCAACTTTTGATACTTATTCAAGAAGGATTGCTCTTGTGCAAGACAGCATTGGCGCACATAGCAGGATGGTTGAAGCGGTGAAGAAGAACACCACATCTATGATGCCGAAGTTTGAGCCCAGAGATGAATTTGAAAAGCAGCATGAATTTGAAGATCGCAAGGCGAAGTGGGAAAAAGAGCTTGCGGATAGGATGAGCCGTGACACAAAATCTTTGACTCAGCGCATTGCGGAGCTTGAGCGAGCGAAAAAGAAAATAGAGGAAAACCAGATTTCACTTTATGGCTCTTTGAGCATAAAGACCACTCCAGAAGCGGCTGCAATATGGCTTGGCAGGGAAGAGATAGGCGCAACTCCGGCAGAGTACAATTACATAATACCGGGCGTGGTGAGGGTTAGCGTGCGAAAGGAGGGCTATAATTCTTGGGATACAACGCTCCAGGCAGGGCCAGGCTCCAAGTTCAGATTTAACATAATTCTTGAAGAAAAAAGCATATTCAGCACGGAAAATGAGATAAACTTTGTAAAGATTTTGAGCAAGGACACAACTGTTGATGGCTACAAGTCCAGGATGAAAACCATCAGGGAGCGCAAGGGGCAGGTTGATGCGGAGATAGTGGATATTCTTGACAATTTTGCCAAGACTTACCCAACCCTTGAGCCTCAGAAGCCGGATGAGACCACTGATGCTTTCAACAAGAGGCGTGATTCGTGGAACAAGGGGGGCATGCGCAAGGTGGCGGAGTTCCAGAGGAAGCACGAGGCATACAAGCAGAAGCTGGATCGTTCTTTGGCGGTTCTGGCAGATTATGTTGTTGCTGCGCAGAGTGCGGTTGTAAGCGAGACAATGTTTGCGGCGAAGGTTGAGCTTGGCACGTATGATCCGGACAAGGAGCATTTTGAGTTGGTGGCGCAGGATACAACCAACGAGCGTTCTCCGTTTTATTTCAAGGGCAGGATAGGCATCCCCCGTGATACGGCGAGGGCGATGAATCGTGCGGTTCCGGGTTTGGTGGCGAATTTGCAGTACATAAATTTTCCTTTCGCAACGGATTCTTTTAGCGTGAATTTGGCTATGTCAAAGCTACAGTTGTCCAGGAATGGCGTGGATTTAAAGGTTGAGGGTTCTTTTGGCGAGATTGAGCGGTACAAGTCCGTGAATACTTACACCACGTGGAAGCCTAGGGCAGATTCGCTGTTGAGCGGCAAGTTGAAGCCGCAGGGTTTGGATTATGCGTATGCTATGGGCGGCAAGGCTCCGGCGGGCGGCACAGCAACAGGCAAGGATGGCAGCGGTTTTGGCTGGCGTTTTTGGACAAGGGTGGCGACTTATTCATTGGCTGCTGTTTTCACGGGGGTTGCCATATACAAGCATTCCGAGGCGCAGAGCAGTTTGGACAAGTTAGATGATTTGAAGAAGAATCCGTCTAATACGGATAGCTGGATAAATGCGTATAACCAGAATGCGGATTTGGTTGAGACGAGGGAGCGCAGTCGCAATATTTACGGTATTTCGGCAGGTGTTCTTGTGCTGGGCGGAACAGCGACCTTTTTCTTTTAGGAGGCATTTATGAGAAAGTTTAATTTTGTCAAATTATCAATCCTGAAAATCCTCTTAATCGGGGGAATCGGGGTTCTGGCTTTTTCCTGCACAACGGAAATTGAGTCGCCGGAGAAGATTTTGGCGCAGATGCCAAGCTCGACTTCGTTATCTTCATTATCGTCATCGTCTGAGTTGGCGTTGCTGTCTAGCAGCAGCGGTGAAGCTGAGAGTTCGTCTAGCGATGGTGATAGTGGGAGTTCGGGTTTGGAAGTGTCATCTAGCGGCGGTGATGGCAGTAGTTCATCTGTTGTAGCTTCAAGCTCTTCCAGTTCTATTACAGCTTCCAGCAGCAGCGTTGTTGCTGGAAATGTTAGTTGCCCAAATGCCGTAACCGGAAGCAACACGGTAACTTGTGGCGGACAGAATTACAAGACTGTTCAAATCGGTACCCAAATCTGGATGGCGGAGAATTTGAATTACAACGCCAGCGGCAGCAAATGCGGCAATGGTTCTTCGCTTTCTGATGCCAACACCGCAAATTGTGATACCTATGGTCGTTTGTATGATTGGGAGACAGCCGAGACTGTTTGCCCCTCTGGCTGGCATTTGCCTAGCAATGAGGAATGGAGGACGCTTATGGATTATGTTGAAAGCCAAGGTGGCTGTAACAATTGTACCGGAATGAGGCTTAAGGCTGCTAGCGGTTGGAATGGTAGTGGTGGCAATGGCACTGATAACCACGGTTTTTCGGCTCTGCCGGGCGGCAAAGGCAACTGGGATAGCAGTTTCGACTATGTCGGCGTCGAAGGCCACTGGTGGAGCAGTACGGAGTACGAGTACTATGCTCCTTATGCCTACAGATGGTACATCAGCTACAACTTGGGCACGTCCTACAGCGATAAGAAGACAAGCCTGCATTCAGTTCGTTGTTTGCGGAACTATTCAAGCTCTTCCAGTTCTATTGCAGCTTCCAGCAGCAGCTCCTCCGGCAGTAGTAGCAGTTCATCTGCATATCTTCCGATTTCGTATGGCACTTTGCCTTATGAGGGTCAGAATTACAAGACGGTCCAGATAGGCGATCAGGTTTGGATGGCGGAAAATTTGAATTATGCTGTTAGCGGCAGCAAATGCGGCGATGGCTCTTCGCTATCTGATGCCAATACCACAACTTGCGACACCTATGGTCGTTTGTATGATTGGGCGACAGCTATGAGGCTTAATCCAAGCTGCAATAATAGTAGCAATGGTTGCGTGGTTCAGTCCAAGCATCAAGGCATTTGCCCGAGTGGCTGGTTTTGTCTGAACTAAGCGGTCGGCTATGAATCCACTCAATTACGGGGTTTATGTAATTCTCGCTTGCTATGTTTGACATATAAGATTTTAGATCATCTTTGGGCAATTCATTCAATGCGCAAAGGCTTTTTAATTGGGCCGCAAAATCATTCGCCGAATCTATTGTTTGAAATTTTTTATTTCCCAGCATATATTCAACACGCTTAGAAATAACATTGTAGTTCATTTTTATTCCGTAATAATTAAATAATACTTTACAATTTGCAAGCGTTCCCAAAAGCTTTCCGGTTTTTGCGCTTCTGTGCGGAAAAATAGAATAAGGGGCAACTTCATTTAAATCTATTGCGCTTTCTTTTTTTGCTTCTATTGCTTTTTTAATATATTCGTGTAAATCAAAAAGAGCATTATCTTCATTTTCAGAAACCAAATCTGCAACATCCCAGCCTTTTTCATCATGTTCTATATCAAGTAAAATTCCATTGAATTTAACATACAAAGCCTTCATTGCTTTGCGCCCGGAATCATCATTATCGGGCCAGTATATTATTTCCCTGTTTTGCAACGGCTTGAAATCCGTTTTAGATGCTCCATTATCTCCAAATCCCCATGTTACCGGAATTAGGGGCCAATCTTTTTCATTATTGTATTTTTGCCCGAAAATATATTTTACAGCGCAAACGCACTTTTCGCCGCTTACGAGTAATACAGTTTTTTCGGGATATTTGCCGAGTAAATCCAAACCATATAAAGGGCGGTTGTCAACTGGTGCGCTCGCCCTCCATTTTTGAAATCCGTTTGCATCTCTCCAATAAAACATAGGCCGAAATTCTTTTTTTGAAAGCTTCGGATGTTCGGCAGTGTCAAATCGGTAAACGTGGCCGAGTAATTTGCCTGCTTCGTTTTTATAATCATAGCGGAAGGAAGGCGCAATAACTCCAATTTCCTCATTGACTTTTATGGCAGATGGCGGTGGAGGCGCATTGCCAGGCACGGGCGTAATCAATTCCCAGCCGTCATTTTTTTTAGGCGGTTTAGCCGCTTTGGGTTTTGGCGTATTTGCCGTACCGAAATTATATTTTTTTATTAACTCATTTAATGCCTTGCCTTGCTCTGCGGTAAGGCCGTTGAGATAGGCATATAGAGCAACAATATCTCCTTTGTCGCTTCCCTCCGTGGTAGCGAAGTCTTTCCATTTGCCAGTTTTGATATTTATCTTGAAACTCCCCTTTTCGTTATCCGCTCTCGTGGTGTTTAGCATGGAATATTCATTACCCGAAAGTTCGCCGTCTGGAACCCACTCTCGTAGGTAGGTTTCTAAATCCTGCATAAGCAGGGCATTCACTTCGTCAAATCCTAACTTATGCAAGTGCCCCCCCTTCTATGAAATCTAATTTTGCGAATGTAGGTTTTCTGCGCATACCATTTCGGGCATACGGAAGGGGGGGCAAAACTAAAGAAAATTTAATTATCATACAATATCCTAACATTCGCACCAATAAATATAGATTATTTTTAGCCGAATGTCAAGTTTTTTTTTGCTTTTTAAAACTTTTTTCAAAACAGTGGTGTATATGGTGTATATAGTGGTGTATATAATATCACATATACACCACCCAATAAACCCCTATATATTCGGGTGTATTAGTAATAGTGGTGTATTAGGTGTATATAAAAAGGGAAAAATATAATGTAAATATACAGGTATTATATACGCACGAATAAGCACAATATACACCCATAACCTCATAGATTACAGGTTTTATATACACCTAATACACCATTTGCCAACGGAAGCGGAAACTATCGGCTTTGTTTAATGGTGCATATAGTGGTGTATATAGTGGTGTATATAATATCAAGCCCTCAACCCTAGCCCTCTAGCCTCATGTATAGGCTACTAATGCTAATAGCCCTAAAATACCCGGTAATAGCCCAAAAAATCCCCAACCGAACCCCCCGGCATAGGTTCTACCAGCCACCCCTACCGATTGCGGGGCGGGAATACCCACAATATTTGCCTTGCGATCGGGTAAAATTGTGGGTTAACGCTCGCTAAAATTCTATCTTTGCCAGAAGCAAACACAACGCCTTAAATGGCTGGGGTAAAGCATGAGGAAAATTATAGCATTAGCTGCGGTATTTTTTGCGGTTGCCTATGGGCAACAAAAGGGTTCATTCACCGATAAACGAGACGGCAAAACTTATGCTACTGTTAAAATCGGGAATCAAACTTGGATGGCAGAAAATTTAGATTTTGACGAAGGGGTACGCAGTTGGTGCGATCCTGTTAAGCCAAACGACCCAAAAAAGTGCAAATACGGAAGATGGTATGACTGGGCAACCGCAATGGGAGTAGATACAAGTTTCAATTATAAAAAATGGGGAAAAGGCGATGTAAACCAGAAAGGACTTTGCCCAGACGGTTGGCATATACCTAATAACTCGGAATGGCAAACACTCGTAAATACAGTAGGCGATAATGCCGGTAAAAAATTGAAAACAAAAAATTGGACTTCGGGAGAAATTGCTGAATTAAAACATGGTTTAGAAATTGGTAAAAAAAGTATATCACCTATGGAAAAATTAGTTATAGAACAAGCTATATTTAATTTGCAACAACTTGAAGGAATTGACAATTATAACTTTTCCGTGTTGCCTGGGGGAATAGGCGTTAAAGATGAAATAACTGGAATAGGAGAATCCGCTAAATTTTGGATTTCCACAGAAGAAGGAAGTTCGACAGGTGCGCTTATAGATTTTATAAATATAATGAGAAGCAGCAATGATATAGAGTTGGCTACCACTATGAAAACTAATAAATTAACTATCCGCTGCGTTAAATAATTATGAGTTCAAAACCAAAACCATTAGAAAAGATTTTAGAGGAAGCTATTGCCGCAAAGAAAATTATAAAAGTTTTATATAATGGCGGTTCGCAACCCGGCGCAGTGCGTAGAGTTGCGCCGGTGCAAATTGACGGGAATAAAATTATTGCTCATTGTTTAAGTTCTAAAAAACAAAATGAAATTTTTGAATTAGATAAATTGCATTATGCCGGTAATGTAAGAGAAAGCTATAATACCGATTTAGATTTACCGGAGGGGGATTGTTGCATTTGCGGAAAAAAATTTAGAAAGCGTGAAGCCTACATGACCTATTGCAAGGATTGTTATATAGAAAAAATGCGAGCCGAAGAATCCTAAAAATCCACCAGCCCCAAATTTCATAAAAATTATTTTTTCCTGAACCGCCGAAAATGGCGTAAAATGGGCTATTGCTCCAAGTTGGAATAGATAAAGTGAATATTTTTACTCATATTTGAGTAAAATTTACTATATTTATACTTAGAGACTAAAACAATTAAACGCCGGCTAACCCCGGCAGGAGTTCAAAAATGGAAACAAAAGCTGAAACATTCGCAAAGCTGCACCCTATGCAACAAGCGTATATAATGGCGAAAGCTTCGTTTGATACGCTTGAAGAGCAAAACAAAAATGTAGAGAAAAAATACATTGCCGAGCATAATATTAAAAATGCTGATGGCTCTACGCCTGCTCATATTTGGCGTATAGATGATATGGCGGTTTTTGAAAAAGCCAATCGTGAAACCGAAAAAGATTGCATAGCTACTTGGCCTGCCAGAAAAATCTTGCTTGCCGCCGAGAGTAAATTGATAGAATGGAGCTTAACTTGCTTCCCAGCATCTGCGGTAAAAGGCTTGAATCATGCAGCGCAAAGATATTTACACCACAGAGAAAGATTAGTAGAATTAGCAATGAAAATAGATTACGCAAAGGTGCCAAAAGCATATAGGAGGGGTTAATTTATGTACCACGAAATAAACGAAAATTCGGCACGGCTTGCACATAATGCAAACAGCTTTCGGGATTTTATCGATGGCAAAGCAACCGAGGAATATCGGCATTATGTGAACGAAGCCAGGGAAATAGCGGCAAAGAAAAAAGAATCATTGCCGGTTGAAATGCACGAGAAAATAGATTACCTGCTTGGCCGCTATGAGAAAAAGCTTGCCGAATGGAAAAACGAATATTACAGGATAGAGGCTATGTGCCCTTCAGTAATGATTTCCGGTAGCAGTAATTTCCCTGTGAGAAAAAAGGAAAAGCAAAATTCAAGGCGTGAATCCCACCAAAGGGAATACGAAAAAATAGAATATATTTTGCAACAATTAAAAAATATGTCTATTGATAATGCCGTGCGCTCGGATGATGAAAACGCCGTTGCAAAAATAAGGGAGAAAATCGCCAAGCTAAAAGAACATGACGAATTAGCCAAAAAATTAGCCGCTTGGTATCGCAAACATAAAACCTTTACAGGTTGCCCAGATTTGAAACCGGAAAATGTGGAAAAATTCAACTCACAAGCTAAGGAGTATGGATTTAGGCCATTTTACAATTCGCCGGAAATTCGGCGGCTTGAAGGGCGCATAAAAGAACTTGAAAGGATAAAAGGTAGCAAGCAGAAAGGTTGGGATTTTAACGGCGGCTCTGTTAAATTCAATAAAACGGAGCAACGCATTGAAATAAATTTTGATTCTAAACCCTCTACACAGATTATACAGATGTTGAAACAAAATGCTTTTAAATGGGCACCATCGAAAAGCGTTTGGCAACGGTTGCTAACATCCAATGCAATAAGGGCAACGGAAATGCTTAAAGATAGATTAAACGCATAACAAAGGTTGGGGGGCAAGGAGGGGAGCAAAACAATATAAAAGTTTCTATTTTTTCTTTTTTGTATGCCAAAACTTATCGGAAATAATGAAGCCGCAGAACTGCTAGGGATGAAACCGGCAGCCTTTGCCAAAGGTGTGCGCCAAGGCCGTTTTAAGGCCGCTGGGCGTGGCAAAAATAATAATCCGCTATATAATCCCACCGAACTAAAAACAGCCTACAACGCAACAGAATCAATGGCTATGGCCCAAGATGGCGCAGCGTTACTTCCTGCGGAGCTAAAAGGTGGGCGGCCAAAAACAACACCGCAGGGAAATGACAATATGCAAGCTTCGCTAATATCGCAATCATTTCTTAAAGCCAAAACACAAAATGAAATAACAAAGGCCCAAACGCAAAAATTAAAATTTGAAACTCTAAGCGGACAAGTTATAAGCAAAAGTTTGGTAGAAAAGCAAGGCATGGAATTAGCAACGGTATTAATGGGCATTTTGAATTCATGGCCTGCACGATTAGCACCGGAATTTTCAAGTATGAAAGATGCTGATGAACACGATTTTAATTTAAAATTGACTCGTGAAGTTAATTTATTAATCCGTGAAATTATAGATAAATGCCAAGAAAATTAAAAATAAATTGTAATTTAACCTGTTGAAATGAAAACTTTTGAAGATAAACCACTATGGAAAGGCTTTTTTAGCGTTTTCAAAGCGTTGCCAGAAATGAGCGTAGCTGACTGGGCTGAATACCGCCGAGTGTTGCCAAGCGAAAGTTCTTCAATGCCTGGGCCTTGGCGCAATGAACGAACTCCGTATTTAGTGGAAATAATGAAAGAATTAAGTCCAACAAGCCGAACAAAAGAGGTTGCTATTTGCAAAGGGCACCAAGTAGGCGCAACGGAAGCCGCTATAAATTGGCTCTTGTGCAGCGTTGATTTACAGCCTGGGCCATTTTTGATTTTGCAACCCACAATAAAAACGGCGAAAAAATTTTCAAAGCAACGATTAACACCATCTATTGATTTGTGCAAATATGTTAAAGGCAAAATTGGAGGTGGAAAAAAAGCAGGCAACAGCCTTGAAGAAAAAGCTTTTCCCGGTGGCTATGTTTTTATTGGCGGTGCAAATTCTCCGGCAGATTTGGCTTCAATGCCTATGGGCAATATTATTGCGGATGAAATAGACCGCTATCCGCAATCCGCAGGAAAAGAAGGCGATCCGATAAAAATAGTATCACAGCGATCGTCTAATTTTCCACGTGCAAAAAAATTCTTCCTTAGCACTCCAACGCTCAAAGCTATTTCACATATTTGGAAATTATTTTGTGATTCAGATCGCAGATATTACCATTTGCCCTGCCCTCATTGCTGCGGAATAGAAGGCCAGCCAAACGGAGGATATTTTGTTTTGGAGTTTGAGCTTTTACATTGGGATCGTGGAAAACCTGAAACGGTAATGTGCTATTGCCCTCATTGCGGAACCGGAATAGAAGAGTATCATAAAACCGAAATGCTAAAAAATGGCAAATGGGTTGCAGAAAATCCTGGGCATGAGAGAGCCGGCTTCCACATCAGCAGTTTATATTCTCCGCTAGGTTGGAAGTCGTGGAAGGAAATAGTTAAAGATTTTGAGGATGCAGGAAACGATGTAGAAGCAAGAAAAGTATTCATGAATACGAATTTGGGTTTGCCTTGGGATAATGCAGGCGAGCAAATCGCAGAGGAATATTTAGATAGGCGCAAAGAACAATATGCTTGCCAAGTTCCTCCCGGCGTATTAATTTTGACAATGGCGGTTGATGTGCAAAAAGATAGGCTCGAATATTTAGTTATGGGTTGGGGCAAAGGCGAGGAAAGCTGGGCAATAGAAACCGGCGCAATATATGGCGATACTTCTGTAATGATTTCAAAGGGCAATGTGCCCGACCATTGGAAAAATTTAGATTTGATACGCACAAAAGGATTTTACCGGATAGATGGCACAGAAATGCGCATTGGTTGCACAATGGTAGATGCCGGTTACCGCTCGGATGTAGTTTATGAATACACGAAGGCACGGGAACGAATGAAAGTTTTTGCGGTTCGTGGAAGCTCAACGCCGAATAAACCAATAGCAAACAAACCATCTCGCAACACAAAAAATAGAGCGGCTATGTTTTATGTTGGCACAGATCAAGCAAAAGAACTTATTTATTCCCGATTGAAAATTGAAGATGCAGGCCCAGGATATTACCATTTTCCAAACGATGAAAAAACAGGGTTTAACGCTTCATTTTATGCTGGCTTGATTTCCGAAAAAAAGATAGAGGTTTTCAAGCGTGGATTTAAACGGCTTGAATGGCACAAAGACAATCATGCAAGAAATGAACCTTTGGATTTGGCGGTTTATAACTTGGCCGCAATTAGGTTTATGGAAAAGGATTTAGCAAGATTAACGATACAATATGAATCTATTAAAACGCCAACAAACCCGATAACTCCCGAAGCTAAACCAACTCAAAGACACTTTAAAATTGCTCCAAAACAAAATGGCATTACATTAAATCAGTAACATTTTTACATTTATATTTTTATCTGCATAGAGTTTAATTCACTAGCAAAATTTTTTTCTAGTGAAAAACTAGAATTTAATTGTAGGTATTTTTTGCTATGGCAACGGAAGAACAACAGGTAAAAATGGATGAAGCACGTGAATCTTTCGGCACTGCGCTAAGTCCTAATTTGATAGATTTTACAAATCCTGCGGAGTTTAGAAAATTAGCAAAAGAAATGTTCGCTTTGTATGTGCGAGCCGAAAAAGCAATATTATTAAGCCAATCATATCAAATCGGCGGTCAGTCTTTAACTCGTGCAGATTTAGAAAAAGTCCGCAAAGGACGGCAAGAGTGGCAAGGCATTGTCGAAACCGTATCTGGCGGCGGTGGGCGCAGGAGATTCACACAGTTAATTCCGGTATCAAGCTAATGGGAAGGAAGCCTAAAATATCCGCAGATGCGCCAAACCTATTTACAGAAATTGGGGCTTCTGAAAATATTTCCGTAATTCAAGAAACATTCCGTGCGCCATATTTGGCCGCTTCGCAAAAACGCTCATTGCGAGAATGGCTGGCTAGTTACACAACTGCGGATGGTGCATTGCTTCCCCATGCAAACACATTGCGAGCTAGGTCTTACGATTCTGTGCGCAACCAACCGGCTGCAACTGGTGCTATAAAAACTTTGAAAACTGGTGTAGTTGGTTCTGGCTTACGATTACAACCGAGCATAGATAGAGATTTTCTAAAAATGAGCGAAGAAGAAGCGCAAATTTGGCAAGCGAAAACTAAGCAAGAATTCAGGTTATGGGCAGAAAATAGCCTTTGTGATTTTTCCCGGCAATTAACTTTCTATGGATTGCAACGGCTGGCTTTCGGCGCGCAACTAATTTCAGGTGATTGTTTTGCTCTATTGCCATTAAAGCCATTTCCCGGTATGATTTATGATTTGCGTGTGCAACTTATTGAAGCAGATAGGGTGTGTAATCCAGATGGCTTGCCCGATTCTGAAAAAATAGCTGGGGGAATTGAACGTGATGCCGATGGCGTTGCATTTGCTATACATATTCGTACACCACACCCTTATTCCTACGCAATGAATACTACGCAAGCCGTTTGGCAACGAGTGCCGATTTATGGGCGCAAAACAGGAATTAAAAATGTATTGCACCTAATGGAAGTAGAAAGAATTGGGCAAAGCAGAGGCGTTACAATTTTAGCCCCTGTGATAGAACCATTAAAACAGATTAGCGATTATTCCTCTGCGGAACTTTCGGCTGCGGTTGTAAACGCAATGCTTACCGTTGGAGTTGAAAGGCCATTGGAAGATTCAACCGGCACCCTACTTTATCCCGATGAAGATGAAAAAGGAAATGCAATAGAATACCCGTGGCAGAAACCGGGCAACTATCAACTTGGCGCAGGAACTTGGGTGGATTTAGCACCAGGCGAAAAGCTGAATATGATAAATGCAGCAAGGCCAAGTTCGCAATATGATCCATTCTTTTCTGCTTGTGTTAAACAAGTAGGAATGGGATTATCAATTCCTTACGAAGTACTTATGAAACTTTATAGCAGCAGTTACAGTGCAAGCCGTGCCGCAATGTTAGAATTCCATAAATACGCATTAGTTATTAGAGATGATTTTGAAGTGGCATTTAGCCAGCCGATTTATGAAACTTTTTTAATCGAAGCCGTTTCTAAAGGCCGCATAATTGCGCCGGGATTTTTAACCGATCCTTACCGCCGTTTTGCTTATAGCGGTGCTTATTGGATGGGGCCAGCCCAAGGACAAATAGACGAAGTTAAAGAAGTTAATGCTGCTAATTTGCGTGTGAAATATGGATTTAGCACCAAGCAAGCAGAAACCCAAAAATTAACCGGCATGGATTACCGTGATGTTATGCGAATCCAAGCGGAGGAAAAAAACTATGCTGAAAGCCTTGGTTTAACTTATGAAGCAACAATGCCCGGTGCTGCACCAAGGGAAACAAACAACAATTCAAACGAGGATGGCAACAATGGAAACAATGGAATCCAAAACGAAGAAGAAGCCAGCGGATAGCGTAATTTCCGCTATAGAAAAAACTCCCTGGGCAATTACGCCGGAAGGTTTAGAACTTATTTTGGGAATCGCTCAAAGAGACATTAGCGATTTTGAGGCGGCTTTAGAAAAACGCCAAGAATATGACAAAAAACTTTATCAATGCAACGAAGATGGAATTGCAATAATAAATATTTTTGGTTCAATATTTCCTCGTGCTGGTTTATTTGGCGCAATTTCCGGTGGAGGTAGCATTGAATCTTACTCCAAAGGATTAACAGAAGCTTTGGCAGACGATTCGGTAAAGGCTATTTTATTCAATATTGATAGCCCTGGCGGCCAAGTTACAGGCGTTCATGAATTTGCTAATGCAATATACAACGCACGAGGAACTAAGCCTATTTATGCGTATATATCCGGCATGGGTGCGAGTGCAGCGTATTGGATAGCAAGCGCAGTAGATAAAATTTATGGCGATGCAACAGCACGAATAGGGTGTATTGGCGTTGTAGCGGCTTGGAGCGATAGCCGAGAGATGAAAAAACGAGCAGGAGTTAGAGATTATCAAGTCGTATCAAGTCAAACACCTAACAAAAATCTTGATCCAACAACAGATGCCGGGCGTGAAGAATTACAAAAAGATTTAGATGCTTTTGCAGAAATTTTCATTGAAAATCTTGCAAGAAATAGAAGCGTTAGCGTTGAATATGTGCGAGAAAATTTTGGAAAAGGTAGTATGTTAATCGCCAACGAAGCCGAATATAATCGCATGATAGACGGGTTAAGCAGTTTGGAAAATGTTGTAAAAGATTTGAAAAACTTAACTGCAAATTCTAAAAATGTATCTTTACTTAAAATTGGAGAAAACGCAATGAGCGCAACCAAAAATGAAAATTCGTCAAACCTTGAAATAAAGGATAATAAAAAATCTAGTGAAAAACTAGAACAAAATACTGTTAATGCTCCTTTGGAAGAAACGGCTGGCGGTGGAATAGAGGAAACTCCTGCCGCCAGTCATTTCCTCAACGAAACTAAATTACTTGCTTCTAATCCCGAACTTTACAATGCCATAGTTCAAAAAGGCGTAATGCAAGAAAGACAACGCATTAAAGAAATAGATGCAATGAGTGCCGTAATTGATAATAAAGCTTTAATTGAAGAAGCAAAATTTTCTAAACCATGCAATGCCGAGCAATTAGCGTTCAAGGTTTTACAAGCCGAGGGCAAAGCCGGTAAAAGTTTTGCCGCAAACTTTGCAAGCGATAAAGAAGAAATTAACGGAGTTACCGGCTCGGTAAATAATGGTGAAAATTCGGATAAAACCGCACAATTCAATGCAGACGTAAAAGCTATTGTAGCAGGAGGAAAACTCGCATGAAAACTTTAGGAATAACCACCATTGGGCAAATGAACTGGCAAGAAATTCTTGCAGGCGATTTTCCAAGATCAACAGAAGCGGTAACTATTGCTTCTGGCAATAACCTCAAATTTGGCAGCGTAATCGGCAAAATTACGAATACAGATACTTACAAGCTTGTAGATAGTTCGGCAACAGATGGCTCGCAAGAACCGTTTGCTGTGCTTATGGAGGATGTAGATGCAAGCGCAGGCCCAGCGGTTGGTATTGCAAATCTAACAGGCGAATATATCCGCACTAAACTAATTTTTGGTGGCTCGGATACTTGGCAAACCCATTTCACAGCCGCTCGCAAAAATTCAATCTTTTTCAAAGAATCCAGGCAAGCACCCAACCAGTAGGAGAAACAACCATGCAGCTAGAAAATTATGTAGATTTGTATGAGCCCCAAAAAATGATGGAGGCCCTTAAACAAATACACGCACCCAAAACATTCTTGTTTGATACTTTCTTTCGCCGGAAAGTTTTACACACTACAAAAGAAGTACAATTTGATATTGTAAAAAAGAAACGCCGCACAGCAGCCTATGTAAATCCGTTGCATGATGGCGTTGTAGTTGAACGCACGGGCTATTCAACCGAATCTACAAAACCTGCGTATGTGAAGGAGATGATTCCCCTTCGTGCAGCCGATACGCAAATTCGCTTACCTGCGGAAACCCCTTATACCCCTTCTACACCTCGTGAACGCATGGCAACTATATTGGGCGAAGATTTGCTGGAACTAAAAACCAGATTTATAAGGCTCAAAGAAAAAATGTGCGCAGAGGCTTTGTGGAATGGAAAAGTTATTGTTAAGGGCAAGGGTTGGGATGCACAAGTAGATTTTCGCTATGAAGATGGCGTTAATAAAATTGTTTTATCTGGAACTAGCGCATGGAATGATGTGGACCATTCTGATCCAATGCGAGATTTAGATAGATGGCGCAAAATGATAGTTAAACGGAGCGGCATACAACCAACACATTGCATTATAAGTAGTGATGCAGCTTGGGCTATAATTGATAATGCTAAGGCGAAAAGCCGCTTGGACAACAGAAGCATTGAAATGGGTAAAATTGATCCTAAGTCATTAGCCGAAGGCATAAGCTACTACGGCAGGTTAGTATTACCATCTGGAATTGTAGAATTATTTTCTTATGATGAAAGTTATACTGATCCAGAAACTGGCGAAGAAATAGATTTGGTGCCACCGGGAAAAGTATTACTTGGCTCTGAAAATGCAAGTTGCGCATTCCATTACGGCTTAATTCAAAATTTACAATTTTTGGATGCCGCTGATGAATTTGCTTCTTCTTGGATGAAACCAGACGGCTCTGCTCGCTTTACACAGCTTGAAATGGCCCCAATGCCTAATCTTTATCAAACCGATGCGTTCTTAGTCGCAGATGTCATGGAGGTGTAAAATGTCGTTGTTAGTATTAATTTCAATTTTGTTGTTAGCTCCAATACGCCATAGTGGTAAAGACTACAACAAAGACGATGAGCTTGAAGTAACCGAAGCGCAGGCCAAACGGCTTGAAGCTTTGGGTGTTGCCAAGATTTTAGGTCCTGCAAAAAAAACAGAGTTGCCTAAAACAACTGCGCCTGAACTGCCAAAAAACACCGAGGAAACCGGAGCCGGAAATAGCGAAAAACTCGATGATAAAGTTGATTATGATACGATCAATGTTCACGAATTAAAGCAAGAACTTTCTTTGCTTGGCGTTGATTACAAGGCAAATACTCCCAAAGCAGAGTTAATCGAATTGCATAAAAAAGCAGTTGAGGAACTGGAAGCAAAAGGAGATAATGGGTGAACTTCAAAGAGCAAGTAGAAACCGATTTCGATTCTGCGTTGATTAACACAGAAGAATTTGGCTATACTTGTAATTGGAATGGTTACCCATTGAAAATTGTTAAAGGCGTTGAAGAACTTGAAAAAAACGAAGCGCAGGGCGTGAATGTCCACCGGTTGCGTGTAATTTGTAAATCAGAAGATTTGCAAACTGCACCGCAACCCTACGAAGAAGTAAAATTCGACGGCCAACCGTGGTATATTTACGATGTTCAAACTCCGCTGGCTCATTATATCATAATTTTAGAGCGGAGGGTTGCGGCATGATAGATACAAGCGTTACCCTTCAAAATTCCAGTGCAGTAAATTTGTTTTTGAAGCAAATGCCAGAGCATTTTAATAGTGCCTTGGAAACTGCAATAAACGAAACCGCAAAGGCAATAAAAGCGGAATCTAAAAAAATAGTTCCAAAAGAATGGGGCATTAAAAAAGAAGCGGCACAAGATGCAAAAATTAAAAAAGCTTCTATTTCCGCAGGTAGTGCGGTTGCCGAAGTTTTATTGGGTGGCAAAAAAACGCCATTTTGGAATTTTGGAAGCGTAAGCCCTCGCAATGTTATGAGCGGCAAAACAACAGGCGGCGTTAGTGTGCTTATTGCAGGCAATAGCTACCAATTCAAACACGCCTTTGTTACAAATATGGATTCTCGCAATGTTGGAGTTTATGAACGCATAAAAGGAAAATATATTGAAACATCCAGAGGCCGCAGAGAAGCAACCAGACATTTATCCTCTACAAGCTTTGCAAAAATGGCAAAGTCCAAAAAAACAAATATTCCAAATTCTATGCAGGCGAAGGCCCAAGAAATTTTTGAGCAAAAATTTATAGCACAATGTGATTTATTTTTAAACTCGGCGAGGCTATAAATGAGAGCTACATTTTTACTATTTAAAGATTTGCAAGCTGAACTAAAAACGCAGCTAAAAACTCGTTTATTTGATTTGCCTCCTGCTGAAAATAGCATAGCACCTAAAGAACGTATTTGCGAACCTAATTTTTTCAGTGAGCCTAATGTACTAATCGGACATATACCGCCGAAAAAATCATTGCCAAAAGATGCGCCAACAGAGCAACCAAATAGGGAAGCTCCATTTATTTTGATTCGCCCAACAAAAGCGGCTGTTGTTACAGATAACACAAAAGCAAGAACACACGATGTTAAAGTTAGTTTTTTATGTTGCGTATATAGCAAAGACAGCTTTGAAGAAATTGAAGCTGGCTACAATGATATTGCAAACATGGTGGATTTTGTTTTATACGCCCTAAATTCTAAAATGTTTTGGGAAGAAAACCATTGGAAGATAAAAGACGATGTAGAATGGATTATGGGTTTGCCCAAAGATTTAAGCAGTGTTTATGAAGCTGGATTACAAACACATCCATTTTACGGCGCAGCAGTAACGGCAACTTTTTCAGCGGCATACCTTCACAAACCAAACCCAATAACCGAGAACCAGTAGGAGAATTGCAATGGCAGACACTAGTCAAAATGAAAGGCAACAAAAAAAGACGGAAACAAAAAAGCCGGAAGCCGAAAAGAAAACCGAGAAGGTTATATATTTAGGCCCTCCAATGATGGAGCGCAGCGCAGACAAGCAAGTTTCATTCAGCATAAATTACGGAACCATTTACTCCAACGGAATACCAGAAGATATTGCGAAACGCATAAAAGACGATCCGAATTTTGCAAAGCTATTTAAACCCGTTGTTGATGCCCCAAAAGCAATGAAAGAATTAATGAATAAAGATTCTGATTTATCCGCAGCGCATAAAAGCGTTTCAAAAGATTACAAAGACCGCAAGAAGGCAAGGAGGTAATTTATGGCAGAGTATTTTCGTGGTGCAAGAGCTTTTCAAGTACCTACAAGGCTAATTCCCCCAGCACGTGTAAGCGCAGCAATACCGATGGTTTTTGGTTGCGCACCTATCCACCGCTTGCCTGCGGATAGCCAAGCCAACGCAATGCCAGGTAGCATAGTTTTAGCACAGCAAAATTCGGATGCAGAGGAAGCATTGGGTATAAAGTCCGCAACCGATGATTTCAAGAAATGGGGCTTGTCAATGATGGCATTCAGCCATTTTAATCTATTTAATTTAGGACCGGTTCTATTTGTGAATCTGTTTAATCCAGAAATACATTTTAGCACCGCTCCAAGCGAAGAACTTTTGTTTGTTGGGAGCGTTGGAAATTTCACCGCAACGCTAAAAAATACCGATGTAATCAAGCTAAACAGCGTAAACAATTTTACGGAAGGCGAAGATTTCACGATAAATAAAATTACTGGTGTTATTACAGTAATTCCGGGAAAATTGCTTGAAGAAAAATTGCTTGAAAGCGGTCATGCTCCAATTTTAGCAAATTACACTTACGCCGCTCCCGAAATGGTAACTGCCAATGATTGTATCGGCGGCTACGATATTGAAACGGGCGAAACTACGGGCTTAGAATTAATTGAAGATGTATTTCCGCTGACAAGCCTAATTCCTGGTGGATTGGTGGCTCCCCACTTCTCCGAAAACCCAGTTGTAGCTGCAATAATGGCAGCTAAAACACAGCGCATAAACAGCGTATTCACATCTGTAGCTTACGGAGATATTCCCACAGATGGCGTAAATGGAGTAAAACTTTACACTAAAGTTCCCGAATACAAAAACAAAAACAGCCTTGTGTATGAAGATATGCTGCTGTGCTGGCCAAAGGCAAAGGTTGGAGATAGGGAAATTTCTTTGAGCGTTCTGGCTTGTGGAACGGCAGCCGAAACCGATGCCGCTAATATGGATATTCCATTTGCGAGCAATTCAAATAAAACGCTTCCCATTCAGGGCATAGTTGCAGGCGGCGAAGAAGTTATTTTGAATTTATCTAAGGCAAACCGTTTGGCAGGAAATGGCGTATCTACGGCTTTAAATTTCAACGGCTGGAAATCATGGGGTGGTAGAACCGCAGCTTATCCTGGGGCAACCGATCCAAAAGATGTATTTTTTTCTTCCAGAAGAATGTTTGCTTGGTATAGCAATAGATTAATCCTTACTTATTTTCAAAAAGTAGATGACGGAATAAACAACCGCTTAATACAAACCATAGTTAATAGCGAGCAAATCAATTTGAATTCGCTAGGTGCTTCCGAGGCATTACTTCCCGGCAGCAGAATTGAATTTACACCGGATGATAATGCAATTATTAATATAATGGATGGGCTTATAAGATTCCGAATACTATTGGGCATGGTCGTTCCTGCCGAGGAAATTGATTTTATACTTGAATTTGACCCAACATTATTAGAAGCATTATTTGCAGCATAAGGAGGCATTATGAGCAAAACAATACCACAAACAAATATCAACTATGAGATGTATCTCTCTGGCGGTCGTTTGGTTGGTACAGTAGATATTACTCAACCAAATTGGGCGGCAATTACAGCGGAAATAAAAGGTGCAGGAATTGCCGGAGTAATAGATCAACCTATTTACGGTTTATTCCAAGCGGCCTCTGGAACTGTTAATTTTCGCACTGTTACCGAAGATTATAGCAAGCTTTTGGTTGCCGGGCGAATGCACATAGAGTTTTGGAATGCCGTTCAAGGCATTGATCCTTCTAATGGTGCTTACGATGTTAGCCAACATAAAATCGTTTGGGGTGCAAGCCTAAAAACAAATACTGTAGGAAATTTGAATGTAGGCGAAGCGCAGGGCCGCTCCTTAGAATTTGAGATAACATATTTCAAGGAATTTTTCAAGGGTAAAGAACTTTATGAAATAGACAAGTTCAACAATATTTTCAAAGTGAATGGCGAAGATTTGCTTTCAAAATTTAAAAAAGCAGTTGGTTTAATGTAAGGAGGCATTATGGATAGCGAACAAGAAAAAGCTATGGAAGTATTAGAGGCAATTCCGCAAACGGATAAATACATTCTCAAAAAACCAGTCATTGTTGCAGGCAAAACAATTAGCGTTTTAACATTAGATTTTGATAGCTTAACAACCAAAGATATGGAGAAAATAGCCTCAAAACCTGAATGTGCAGGCAATGTAACCGAATTTTCAAAGGCTTATTTAGCTCATATTGTAGCTAAAGCCGCAGGCATAACTATACATGAATTAAGACAATTCGGTATAGCTGACGGCACGGCATTAACGATGAGGGCGCAAGCTTTTTTATTAGGTGCAACTTCGGAAACTACAGAGATTTAATGGAGCTTATAGTCACGCTGGCTCGCATGACTTATACATCTATAACATCTTTAATGAAGTTGCCTATTCATAGATTGCTTGAATGGGCTAAGGTTGTAAAAATTGTAGTGGATAGGGAAAATCCAGATGGCAGATAAGCGTGTAATGGAATTAGCGTTTGCAATCGGCGGTAAGCTGGATGCTAATTTTATAGGCGCAGTTGGTGAAGCGAGCAAAAAATTAAAAGAATTAACTAAGGAAGCACAAGAAACGGCAAATAGAAATAAACTCGCCGCCGAACAAACAAAGATGTTTAATGATTTGGGGAAACAAGCAGCCGGCGCAAGTGCTGCATGGGGGAATTTTGGAAATGCAGTTTTAGAACCGATAAAAACAATAGCAAAAGTTGGGGCTGTCGCTGCCGGTGCTAGTGCTTCAATTTATGCGCTTGGCCTGAAAACGGCAGAGATGGGAGATACCGCTTTAAAAACTGCCAAAAAAGTAGGAATTAATATAGAAGCTTTCAGCGGTTTAAAATATGCTGCGGATCAAAGCATGATAAACGCCGATTCATTCGCAACTTCAATGGAAAAAATGAACAAAAATATTTCGGCGGCGGTAAAAGGAAATAAAGAGGCAAAGCTCGCTTTTGAAAGGGCGGGCGTATCAATTTACGATGCCAATGGCAAACTTAAAGATAGCAACCAAATTTTGCTTGAAGCTTCGGATATGTTTAAACGAATGCCGGAGGGAATTTATAAGGCAGATTTGGCTATGGCATTGTTTGGGAAAAGTGGCGCAGATATGGTTCCATTAATGGAGCAAGGAAGCGATGCTATAAAGCAATTACAGGCCGATGCAAAGCGCATGGGCATAATTTTTGATGAAGATGAAGGCAAAAGAGCCTCTGCATTTACAAGCAGCGTAACGGCAGCCAAAAGCGCAATACAAGGGCTTGCTATTGCCGTTGGCAAGCAATTACATGGGCCATTAACGGATATTACAAATTCGTTTACGGAGTTTATAATTGCAAATCGTGAATTGATTGCAAGCAAAGCCGCTGAATTTATAGAGGAATTTAAGAATCATTTGCCGCAAATAAAAGAATTTTTATTAGCGGCAGTAGAGGGAATTAAAAATTTCGTAAAAGCAACGGATAATGTTTCTCAATCGCTTGGCGGTTGGGGTAATGCAATTAAATTAGTAACTGGTGCTTGGGGTGGCTTTAATATTGCGAAAATTGCGGTTACATTCAGTATTGCAGCGATGAAAACAGCAACGCTCGTGCAGTCATTTATGACATTTTTGCCGGTAATTAAAGCGGTTGGCATTGCTTTTGCGTTGCCTGCAATTAAAATTATGCTTGTGGTTGCAGCAATTGCCGCTGTTGTTATGGCCGTAATTGCGCTAGAAAAGAAATTCAATGTGTTTTCAAATTTCTTTAAAGGCTTTGTAGGCTTTTTCAAAAATGAAATAACAAAAATAAAAGAAGCTTTCCAAGGCGGTTTTTTAAACGGCATATTGGAAATTTTTAAGCGGTTGGCTACTTTGGGGCCTCGCTATATTTTGGAAATGGTTTCAAATGTTATAAAATCATTTACTGGATTTGATTTGAAAGCAGTTGTTATGGAAAAATTTGAGGCGGTTAAAGCTTTATTTTTTGAATTTATCGATTATGTTAAATCAATGTTTAACGATGGCTTTGTGAATGGCATAATAAATATCTTAAAAAATTTTAATATAGTTTCTGTTATTAATACCTTGATAGCGAAAATTTTTGGCATAGATTTAATCGCTAAGGGCTGGGAATGGATTAAGGGCTTTACCACAGGCATTATTAACGGCATAAAAGGGGCTGCTGGGGCCGTTTTAGATGCCGCTAAGGGGTTAATACCCCAGGGCTTAAAAGATGTAGCTGGTGGCGTTAAAAACGTTGTTTCTTCGGTATTGCCAAAGTTCGCCGATGGCGGTATTGTTAATAGGCCACAAATTGCAATGGTTGGAGAAGCTGGCCCAGAAGCTATTATTCCCCTTACAAAACCGGCAAGGGCTGCCGCAATATTAAAAGAGGCGCAGGGCGAAATATCACCGGCGCAACAGTTAAGCAACTCCATTAGCAACAATAACAGCAGAACAAATGTATCTGGAGGCTCATTTAACTTTTCGCCAAACATTACGATAAATGCACCATCAGGCGATTCGCAGAGCATTTCAAATGCCGTAAATAATGCTATAAGTGATTGGGCGGCTAAATTTCAGCGGATGTTTAATGAGCGTGAATATAATGCCGCTAGGGTGGCTATGGCATGACTTGGGAATATAAAACTATACAAGGCGATACTTGGGATGTTTTGAGCTTTGATATTTACGGATCGGAAAAGCTTGCTTATTTGCTTCTTGAGGCAAATCCCGAATATATGAATATGCTCTTTTTGCCAAGCGGTTTAAATCTTACTATTCCACAAACTCCGGCAACAGCAACGGCGCAACTTTTACCGCCTTGGGTTGGGAGGTAATGCGTGTTTGCTACACTTGTTACTGCGGCTACAAATACCATATTAGGCAACCAAGAAAATGCTGCTCGGCGTTTTATGATCGAATTAAAATACGAAGGCGCAGATATTAGCGCAGATGTAGCACCTTTTGTTACATCCTTTAATTTTGTAGATAGCACAGATAAAATAGATGAAATAAGCCTTTCAATGCAAGATGTTCAAGGTTTATGGCGTACCGGCTGGTGGCCTAAAAGAGGCGCAAAATTTGCGGCTAAATTCAGGGTTGAAAATTGGTTTAATCCAGGCGATTCTTTCGAGCGTAATTGTGGACAATTTGAAATAGATGATTTTAGTAGCTCTGGGCCGCCAAGTATCGCAACAATAAAAGCCGTTGCAGTTGGCATTTCCAGTAGTATAAGGCGGCAACAAAATACAAAAGCTTGGGAGAATGTAGAAATAAAATTAATTGCCCAGGATATTGCAGATAAACACAAATTTGAATTAAAGTGGTATAGCAACTATAACCCAATTCTTGAAAGATGGCAGCAAGATAATCAAAGCGATTTAGCCTGCTTGAAGGCAATTTGCGAATATGCAGGAATGGCAATAAAAATAACTGATAAAGCAATAGTAATTTTCAGGTTGGAAGAATTTGACAATAAAAACCCAGAAATAACAATTCGCTCTGTTGGTGATGGAGTTAAAGGCTATAGCATCAACGCAAACAGCGCAGATATTTACTCTGCTTGCTTGGTTAATTATTATGATCCAACTGAAAGGAAATTTATCGAATATCTATTTAATCCAGAAGGTGAAAGCGGAATCATAAACGGAGGCGCAGCGCAAAAAAAAGAAAGGGCAATGCTAAGTATGGGATCGAAAGGCAATGAAGTTTCCGAAGTTCAAACGATTTTAACCAATAAAGGTTTCAATCCTGGCCCAATAGACGGCATTTTTGGAGTGCTGACAAATGGTGGAGTTACAACATTTCAGAGCGCAAATAGGCTTTCTCCGGATGGCATTGTAGGCCCTTTGACTTGGAAAGCCTTACTTGGGGATGATGCAAAACAAAAAAAAATAACTATGCCCGAAGTTGGGCAAGTACTCAAAATTAATCAGCGTTTTAGAACTCTTGCCGAGGCAATAGAAATAGCTAAATCAGCGTTGCGGCGTAAAAATATGCAACAGATAAAAGGTAATATGAGTTTGATGGGCCGCCCAGATTTATATAGTGGATTGAATTTTATCGTTAAAGGCTATGGGCAATGGGATGATTCTGTTTATAATATCGAAGAAGTAAGGCACGATTATAACAAGGGCAGTGGCTATAATGGTTCAATTCAGTTTAGAGGAATTTTGGGGTATTGATTATGAATATAAGTGATTTTTGCGCAGTTGGAGAAGTTACGGAAGCAAACGAGGAAAAATGTACCGTGCGTGTAAAATTTGAGGATAGGGATAATTTTATAAGCGGCGAATTACAAGTATTGCAAAGAAAAACGCACGATGACAAAGATAGTTGGATGCCGGACATAGGCGAGCAAGTGTGGTGTTTATTTCTGGGTAATGGCCCTATTGCAGGTTTGGTTCTTGGCGCAACTTACAACGCCGAAGATTTGCCTCCAGAAAACAGCATAGGTAAAAAGGTAGTGGAATTTAAGGATGGCACAAGATTTGAATATGATCGCAAAGAGCATAAATTGAATGTTGAAATAAAAAATGGCGGTATATTAAATTTGAAAATTTCCGGCGATGTTACGCTTGAAACAGAGGCTAATGTAAATTTAAAGGCTAAAAAAAACATAGATGCCGAGTGTGCAACCTGCAATATTAATGGTGATATGGTGAATCTTGCCAAGAATGCTACAGAAGGCGTAGTTCACGCAAAAAGTCCATGCTCAATTTATGGAGTTACACATATCGGTTTTTCAACGAAAGTCAAGGTGGCGGTGTAATATGGCAATGAGTGCAAGCAGTTTAAGTAGTAAAATGTTGGCCAACCTTAAAGAAACATTTAAGCCAGAAGATGATACATATTTGAAGGCTATTTGTGATGCAAATGCAAAAGCAATAGTTGAAGAAATTACAAGCAATGCAGTTGTAAGTAGTGGCAACATAACTGTAAATGGCGGTAGTTCTGGATTAGCTCCTTACGCTGGCCCGGTAATTAATGCAATAGGCTCTTTAACTGATGGGAAAATAGCATGATTGGTAGCATTACAAGCGGTTTGGTTAATAACATAAAGGATATTGGGCTTGCCAAAATCCTTAACCTTACGCCGTTTGTTGGCATGATTGGTAATGTTGTTTTTATGAGTAGCGGAATTTCCGTGCGCACATTTGAAAATCTAACTCGCAAAACAACCGCAAAATTCGCTGAACATGAAGTTATAGGAGGTAAACCGGTATCGGAATTTGTTGGAGTTGAATTAGATAGCTTTAACTTTGATATAGTATTATATAGCGGTTTAGGTGTTGAGCCTTTAACAGAATTTGAAAATCTTAAATCAATTTGTGAAAGCGGAATCCCACAGAGAGTTTTTTTGCACGGCAAAACCGTTGGCAAATTTACAATTAGAGATGTGGAAGGCGAAGAAAAATATTGGGTAGATGGCCGTCCTGCGGTTATGGGCATTACTTTAGCATTGAAAGAATTTGTAGAAACTACTCCAACACAAGCAGAAATGAAACTTAGGGAAGATGAATTGCGCCGTGAAGATACAGGCATTGGAGGCCCTGAAAAGCTTGCAGGAACTGCGGAAAATAAGCCAACGCAACCAAGAACTTTAACGCCGAAAATTGATCCGGTAACAAGGATGGTAGTAAAATGATAGCAGTTATTACCATAGGAAAAATTGAGGATTTAAATATTCTTGGCGGCGATTTTCCACGAACAACCGAAGCTATTACCGCAACAGAAGATTTGAAAAAAGGCAGCATTTTGAATAGCGAATTTAGTTTGATAAATTCAAAAGATGATAACTTGTTTGGAGTTTTGGCAGAGGATTTGAAAGCCGGTGAAACTGGCGTTGCATATTTAACAGGCACTTTCAGCGGCACAAAAATAATACATGGCACAGGCGTTGCATTTGCGAATGTAAGGTCTATGGCTCGCAACAAAAGTATTTTTATAGTAGATGGTAACGTTGAATTTAAATACCTTGTTACAATATCAATTAAAAGCGATTTATTACAAGAGGCAATAGATAATAGCGCAGGTAATTATGCTATGATAAATGGGTTTAAATATCCCTTTGACGGCAATGCGTTAGAATTTATGGCGATAGCAGATAATTATTTTTACACCATTTACTTAAATGGCGCAAAATCGGTAACAGGAACTTTCACGGTAGGAGAATAGCACAATGGCAAATGTAGATGTGGAAATGAACATAGAGCCTAATCATTTGATTAGCTTAGACGCGAACAATGTTTTGATTACTGGCACGGATGGCCGATTGAAGGTTCCTAAAGGTGAAATAGTTGCAATACCGGGGCCGCCAGGCGCAGACGGCAAAGACGGCACCAACGGAATAGACGGCGCGCCGGGAGCCAACGGCAGAGATGGCGTAGATGGCGCACCTGGAACTCCGGGCACTAATGGAACCAACGGAATAAACGGAACGGATGGGCAGGACGGCGCACCAGGCAGAGACGGTATAGACGGCGCAAACGGCGTTGGCATTCCTACCGGCGGCACGGCGGGGCAAGTTTTAGCTAAAAAAAGCAATGAAAATTTCGATACTGAATGGGTTGAGCCGAGCGGTGGTGGCGGTGGTTCTAGCGGCGTTGAAACTATAGGAGTAACCGATGATGAAGAACTTTTAGAAATGAGCGGAACTCCAACTAATGCAAAAATAGAAAGCACCCAAGAATTGCGAAATGCAGTTAAGAAGGCAAATAGCGCACAGCAAGAGCCTTACAGCGATGAATGGGTAAAAAAATCATTTGCAAATTTAGACAATAGCCTACATTCTATTTCTGGCATTGTAAGCGATGTTGCCCTTGATTTAGATTTTGCTATACAAGAGTTGGAAACTATAAACGAAAAAATCCCAATCCAGGCAAGCAGTGAAAACCAACTTGCCGATAAAGATTTTGTAAATAGTTCGATTCAAAACATGGCAGCTAACTTTGTAACTCCCGATGCTTTAGGCGTAGAAATATGGGAAAGCCTTGAAGCATTGCGATCCGGGCCTTGGTTTTTTGAGGGAGTTCCATATTCGCCAACACAAAATGACTATGCTACATTTTTTGAAGAATATGATGGTAGAGAATGGAGAGCTAGATTTACCGGCAATTTGTGGAGCCCAGATTTTCCGATAAACAATAGCGGACTTACAGCAGAGCAAACAGCGGTGTTAAATAGCGGCGCAACAGAAGAATTAATAAACAAGCTCGCAAACCCAGACAATTTGCCAACCGAAAACAGCGCAGAGCTTGTAAAATCGGGTGGCGTGTTTGCATGGTTTGGCGCAGCGTTATCTGCATTGCAAACAACAGCCAAAACAGTTATAGGCGCAATAAACGAGTTGTATAATAATAAGTTGAACAAATCTGGCGGCACAATGACTGGCATATTAAATATGGGAAGCCAAAGGATTAGCAACCTTGCCACGCCAGTTGCTAATACAGATGCCACCCCAAAAAGCTATGTAGATGCAGTTCTCATAGGCTACCCAAAATCGAAATACCATGATGTTTTAACTTCTTGGAGTTCATTAGACCAAAGCTCAAAACTCCCAAATTCCGATGCCTACGGAACGTTGGAAGTGCCAGCGTTAGCAACTGTTGAGCTTTCTATTATTGCAAGAACCAGCAGCACAGCAGGAAACAGGGCGGCTGTTGGCATAGCTTGGCAAGCCGATGGCGCAAATACCGCAAACTTTGCGCCTTCATTCGAGGGCGATGCTTATCAGAGTATTCCAAAAATAATGGAAGAACACAACATCGTTAATGGCTCTGCCGCAGTGCAAACGGTGTCAATACACAAGTTTATCAAAAATCCGTTCAACGCTAAATTTTATTTATATGTAAAATGCTATGGAGCTTCACGTTATGTGATGATGTTATCGTGAGCGAATTTGAAGTAATAGGCGCACCGCTAACAGAGGTTGAAATAGGCGCAACCGGACTTAGGGCTATTGCTCAAAATGTTAAAACTATTATAACGACTTGGCGAGGCAGCGTTTTTCTTGATAGAGCGTTTGGGATAGATTCTAATATGGTAGATATGCCAGTTAATGTATTGCACGCAAGACTAGCGCAGGATATAACTGTAACTGTGCAAAAATATGAGCCAAGAGTTGAAATTACAAGCGTTACATTTGATTCAAGTAACGCAACTGATGGGCAAATTGTGCCTATTGTAAGGTATAAAATCAAAGAAGGAGTATTACTATGAACTTTGAAAGCTTGCCCAAAGTTTTGTACAATGAAGTAGATACGGCAGCCGTAGAAAAAAGGGCTGTTGGCATATATGAAAATGAAATGAACACAACTTTATTTCCTGGTGATCCAGTGCGAATACTCTTAAATGTTTTCATTAATTTTTCAGCACAACATAACGCTATTTCAAATTACACAAATAAAATGAATTTGCTACGCTATGCCAAAGGCCCTTTTCTTGATGCTTTGGCCGAATTTTTGCAAGTTTACCGGCTTGAGGAATTTCCGGCCAAAACTATGCTTAAATTTTCTATGGATGCACCTCGTGCCGTGCCTACGGTTATTCCTATTGGAGTGCGAGCAACCGCAGACGGCAGAATATTTTTTGCAACGGACAAATTGCTTGTAATCGCCGCTGGAGAAACGCAGGGCGAAATTGCGGCAACCTGCCTATCTTACGGCATTGTGGGCAACGGATTAATAGAGGGGCAAATAAACAGAATAGTAGATAGAGTTGCGTTTATTACCGCCGTTGAAAATACCAAGCAAACAGAAGGTGGCTCTGATATTGAAAGTGATGAAGATTTGCTGGCTCGTGTAATGTTGGCTCCGCATAGTTTCTCAACGGCTGGGCCGGAACTAGCATATATTTTCTGGGCATTATCTGCGCATGGAAATGTTGGCGGCGCATCTGTTATTTCGCCTTTGCCTGGTTATGTAAATATTTTTGTAATGCTAAAAGGCGGCCACATACCCGAATTAGGTGGCCCGGAATTGGAAGCGGTTAAAAATGCACTAAACGAAAAAGAGCGAAGGCCACTAACAGATTTTGTTACAGTTTATCCTATAAACCATGAGCCTATAGATTATACGGTTACTTGGTTCATTACATCCGAACAAGCTGTATTTTTTAATGAGGTTAGCGAGCGTATAGATGCAGCAATTAAAGAATATGAGGAATGGCAGACGGCGAAAACCGGAAGGGATATTGTACCGGACAAATTGGTTCAGCTTTGCCGAGCGGCAGGAGCAAAGCGCATAGTTTTAAATGGATTGTATTTTACCATTCTTGATCCAAGCAGCATTGCAAATTTTATAGACAACCCAAATAGAATTATTTTTGGAGGCGTTGAAAGCGAATAGCCTATGGAAGAATTTTTATTTAATGATTTGCTACCTGAAAGCATAAAGAACGATGCTAAAATAAAGGCTATTTCAAAGTGCATGGATTATATATTTTCGGCATTTAATGGTGATGAACGCAAACTATTGATTTATTCTCGCATAGATGAATTAGACGAACAAACGCTAGATGATATTGCTTGGGGTTGGGGATTAAACTATGAAACAGGCTATAATCTTTTGGAAACAATAGAGGAAAAGCGAGCGTTGGTGAAAAACGCATTGCAGATACACAAACACAAAGGTACTAGATTTGCAACTGAAAGAGCGGCAAAGCTGCTGAATATAACTTGCGAAATTATAGAATGGTGGGAAGATGAAACTGGAGAATTAGAACCTTTTGAATTTCGTGTGGATGCAGGATCGGACACAAGGGATTTAACGCCGGAATTTTTCGCAAACTTAAACAAGCTGGTAAATGCAACAAAAAATGTGCGGTCGCACATGAAGGGGGTGCGAGCCATACTAGCGGCCACGCACGTATATTCTATCGGCGTTGCTTCGTTGGGTGCAGCGTTTGTAGAGGTTTTCCCAAAAATTGAATATAGGGTAACCGTAAAAATAAATAGCGAATTGTTGCAAGATGCCATTAATAACAGCGTTGGCAACTGGGCTGTTATTAATGGGGCTAAAATACCTTTTAATGGCAACAGCTTTGTATATGTTGCGGAAGAACCGGGAGAATATACCTATACGGTTTACATATCCGGCGCAAAATCAGTAACAGGAACTTTTAAAGTAGGAGAATAGCACATGGCTCAAAAATATTTGACAGTGTTTACGCCAATAGGTAAAGAATTAGCGTTGGCTGCATATCAAGGCGGCGAAACAATTAACCTCGCATACATCGGAATCGGTGACGGATTTGGCTCTGAATATACGCCAGTATTCGGTCAAGAAACTTTGCGGAACGAAGTAGCAGAGGTTCCAGTTAGCTCTGTGCTTGTTTCAAAAACCGATCCATTTCAAATAGTTACGGAAGGTTATCTATTGGAAGGTGCTGGAGGATTTTGGATTAGAGAGCTTTGCGTAAAAGATGAAAAACGCCGAGTAATAGCAGTTTCATCATGGCCGCAAGCATACAAGCCAACGCTCGCAGAGGGTGGCTCCGCTGCGTATATTATGCGTTTTGCGTTGCAGGTGTTAGATACAACAATTTTTGAATTGAAAATAGATACTAGCGTTGCAATGGTATCAAAAGACCAATTTATAAAACACATAGAGCAAACGCAGAGCGTTCACGGCTCTAGTGTTGAAGCGTTGCCTAACTCCCTTGTACAAAGAGATGAAGGCGGCAGGGCGCAGTTTGAGGCCCCACTAGATGAAAAGGATGCCGCACGGCTTAAAGATTTGCAGGAATTGGAAGATAGAGTAGATGCCTCAAAGAACTTGAAGGAATTGGAAGATAGGCTAAACGCTAGGATAAATGAAGTAGAAAATCTTGGCGATGCCTTGGGTTCGGTTGCAACAAAAGCGGCCTTGCCTACTAACACATCCCAATTTTCAAAAAGAGTTACCGTTAATGATTTTATCACAGTGCAAAAAGATGAAACGCAGAGCAATGCCGCAACTCGATATGTTATTACTGATATATCCAGCAGCGGTGTTATAACTTGGAAGCATGATTTCACTTTTTCAACAGATATTTCTGGCAAACAAGATAAAATTACGGCAACCGGCACAACTAATTTGCTAACCGCTCCTAATGTAGCCGGAGAGCAACCAGGCGCAAAGGCAATATCTGATTTAATGGCTTCGCCAGCGGCACAAACCGCTAATACGCAATTATTAGTAGCTCCAAATACAAAAGGAGCTACGCCGGGCCTTAAAGCGATTTCAGACTTTATTGCCTCTCCTGCCGCTGCTACTACTGCGGATGCCTATGTATTAGTTGCTCCTACAACAAAAGGAGCTGCGCCGGGCCTTAAATTAATTTCGGATATAAAACCCAACGATGCAACTACAACGCTCAAAGGCATTGTGCAACTTGCCACAGAAGCGGAAGTTTTAGACGGAACGAATGACACCAAAGCGGTTACTCCTAAATCGCTTCATAGGTGGATTAGTTATGTCGAAAGCATAATACCCGATCCAAACACTTTGGTAGATTCACGAGACGGCAAAAAATATAAAACCGTTTTAATTGGTGGTAAAAGGTGGATGGCTGCAAATCTTAATTATGAGGGCAAAGGCGTTTGGTATAATAATGATGTTGCTATGGGCAATAAGTATGGGCGTTTATATACTTGGGCTGATGCCAGGATAATTGCTCCGGCTGGTTGGCATTTGCCAAGCGATGAAGAATGGAATGCTCTTTGTCAAGCTGTTGGAGGCACGGGATCACCAAACTATCTTAGCGGCGCAGCTACAAAACTCAAAGCTACAAGCGGTTGGAATAACAACGGCAATGGCACAGACGATTTTGGTTTTTCGGCGTTGCCCGGAGGCTACAGCGATGGCAGTAGCTTCGACAATGTTGGAGACTACGGCTTCTGGTGGAGTGCTACGGAGTACGATACTAACTACGCTTGGAATCGCTACATGGATTCTGGCTATGCTAGTGTTGGCAGGTACAACAACGTTAAGTCTTACTTGCATTCGGTTCGCTGTGTCCAGGACTAAGCCAAAGGCCGCCGTTAGCGAAGCAAACGGCGAAACAAACTAAAGGTTTTTTATGAAAACAGAAAATATTTTGATAATTGAAGATAGCGGCGAAACTCGGATAAACTTGGTTCGTGATCGCTTATTTTGGCAAGCGTGGAATAAGAGCGCATTTTTGTTTTCAAGCCATATCAAAAAATATCAAGTTCATAAAAGATTTATTCAAAAAGTTTCTCAAGATGTGGCGTGGCTTGGATTTCCTTCTAATGCTTTATCCGGTATTCTTAAAATGGCCGATGACAAAGGATTTAAGGTTGAACGCAAATCCAGCGACCATATAATTATATCAAACATTCCCCAAGCAAGCGGCTATGAGGAATGGTGGGCTACTATTGTAAAAACAAAACCAAAGCCCTGCGAACCAAATTTTCAATTTGCGAAAAATGCCAACAATAGCATTTTAGCGGCCTATAAAACATCTTATGATTTGTGCTTGCATATCAATAGGGCAACCGTTAAAATGCCCAGGGAATACCGCTATGAGTTAGGCGCACGAATAAGGGCCTATGCAACGGATATTACGGAAGATTTGCATTTAGCCGCAAACAATATTAAAAGGTGCCCAGATGTGTCAGAATGCGCAGAAAAGGCACATAGATTGCGAATTGATATTAGGATTCTAAAAGATTTGCAGCAAATGGGAATTGAGCAATGGGGTTTTCTAAATAACCAAATAGAAACCTTGTTGAATTTATTACGGGCAGAATTTTGCAATACCGGAAAACGGATTGCAAAAGCGACCTTAAATCAGTCCAGCGGAACGCTCACAACCGGCAACGGAGAGCATTAAGAATAGTTTATGGGATTTAAAAACATCTCCTGTAAATTTACAGAAAAAGATTCCGCAAATTTTTCGGCGTTGCCCGGAGGCTACAGCGATGGCAGTAGCTTCGACAATGTTGGAGACAACGGCTTCTGGTGGAGTGCTACGGAGAACGATACTAACAACGCTTGGAATCGCAACATGAATTCTGGCAATGCTAATGTTAACAGGAACAACAACAATAAGTCTAACTTGCATTCGGTTCGCTGTGTCCAGGACTGTTATGGGAAGCCTGCGAGGGCTTCCCACTTATTTAAAGAGCTTCATCAAGCGTATTTAGATGCAAGGCGAAATAAAAGAAACACGATTAACCAGCTTAAATTTGAAAGAAATTTAGAAGTGGAATTATTATTGCTTTGCAATGAATTGGAAAACAGAACTTACGATTTGTTGCCCGGCATTTGCTTCATAAACGAAAAGCCTGTGAAGCGAGAAATTATTGCCGCCGATTTTCGGGATAGGGTTATTCACCATTTTTTATATAATAGGATTTACTCGATATTAGACAAAAAATTTATTTATGATTCTTACGGTTGCAGGGTTGGCCGTGGCACTTTGTTTGGAATAAATCGAGTTTATAATTTTGCCCGGAAATGTGGCAAAGATGCTTGGGTTTTGAAACTTGACATACAGGGGTTTTTCATGGCTATTAATCGCCATATATTGCATGATTTGCTTATAAAGTATTTATCGGCCAAGCCCAACGAATTAACAAATTATCTTATAGAAAAAACCGTATTTAATAACCCATTGAAAAACGCATTATTCAAAAGCCCTAAAAGCTCGTGGGTTGGTTTGCCACTGGATAAATCGCTAATAACATCTAAGCCAAACTGCGGCTTGCCCATAGGCAATTTAACTAGCCAAATTTTTGCGAATGTGTATTTGAATCCATTGGATCATTTTATCAAAAGAGAATTGAAAATAAATTGCTATGGCCGCTATGTTGATGATATGGTTTTAATTAATAATGATAAAGAAATTTTATTGAATTGCATAAATCGGATTAGGGAATTTATGCAGGAAAATTTGAAGCTAACATTGCATCCAAAAAAGATAAAGCTGCAACGGGCAAATAAAGGCTTCGCATTTTTGGGAGCATACATTTACCCAACCGGAATTACCGCAGGAAAGCGGCTTATTAAAAATTTCAAAGAGTGCTTGTTTGGAGGCGATGATAATCACGAATTGCAACGGCAAAGAGTTCAAAGCTATTTAAGCCAAATTGATTTTAGCAAAAAGTCTGTTTAGTAGGTTCAATTATTTTCTAGTTTCTTTTTCATGGAATATTTTGAGAAGATAAGTAATTTTTGGCAGATGTTGGCTTTTGTTATACCGGCCTGCTTTGGCATATTAGTATTTGTTATTAGGCACTGGATTAAAAATGTAAAGAACGATGTTGATAAAGAAACCAAGGTGCGCACAAAAAAAAGAGATGGCGAAGTTGCTAAATTGGAGGAAAAAATTACAGAAGTTGTAGATTTGGCAAGCGAATTCAATGAATACAAAGTTGAGGAAATGGAATTGAAAACGGAATTAAAAATGAAAGTAGATTCCATCGGAAAGGATGTTAAAAATATTGCAAAAAATCAAATTTCCCATGAAGATTTTAATGATGTGAAAACTTCCGTAAAAAATACGGAAAGCCAGCTTGCAGAAATTAACGCAACCCTAAAAGAAAAGCGTTAATCATTGCCGTAAGTCTCGTTAAATCCTGCACTTAGAATTTCGTAGTTGTCGTTGTAAGGCTCTATGTTCAATAGTTCTGCGATAGGTGCAACGCATTTGATAGCGCAGCCATTACTCGGCTAATATCGTTTCTCATACCTTCTATATATTCTTCAAATGTCATTTTTTCCTCGCTTTGCAAAGCATATCTATTTCTCCGGAAGATTTATTTCAATTTTTATTTTTTGAATTTTGTTTACAAAATCATTTATCGGATATTCAAAACTTAACCACCTATTGCCGGTTTGGGGGCATTGCTGCGGTTCAAAATCGTAGCCCTGAAATTCCGTTGAGTGCTTATATTCCCTGCCATCTACTTCCCCAAAAACGGTTATGCAATAGCCTAATTTTCCTTGACTTTTCATTTTACCCCCTTGACTTCCGTTTGAGCGGCATTTTTTAACGCATCTAGCCTATCTAGCCTATCTAGCGCAGCGGCAACCATAAAATCATTTATGGCCTCACGGCTTTCATATCCGTGTTTTAAAAGCCGCTCGTAGATGGTATATTTAAGCGATGTTTGCAGCCTAAACACAACTTTGTTATTTTTGTAATTACTCATACATTCCCCAAATGTTTATTCAATTCAACTCGCATACGGATATTTTTTGTTTGCGATCTTCCTAATGGAGATTCAGGGCATACGTGCAATTTATCTTCAGGCCAAAGCCGTTGCGGTTTGCCGCAATATGCGCAGCAAGATTCTTTGCCTATGTTATATTGTGCCATATTTCTCCTTATTGCTGCCAAACACGGCGGCTAAGTATTTGCTATAATATAGATTTTTGTCCGTGCTGTTTTTTGGTGCCAAAGCGCATAAGGTTTTATACGCATCTGCAAAATCAGCGGGATTTACAAAGCCAGAGGGGGAGGTTTTCATAATGCCACCCCCGTAATCTTAGAATAGTGTTCTACCATAAATTCAAGCGTAGCAATTTTGCCTTTGTACCACTCTATTTTATCCCAAACCTTTATTTCTACCGGTTTTTTAATACCATTAACTTCGGAGTAAAATTTACAGTTAGCCACAATTTTTTCTTTTGAGGATTCTGTAAATTCAACGGGAAAATCTACAATTTCAAGCATAGTTTTATATTCATAATCTATACCTATTGTGTAGGCTCCAACCTCTATTATATAGGGGGCATTTGTAAGGATATTTTCGTAGCCTTTAACGTGCGCCTTGTAATCGGCAAGCAATGCAATAAGTTCCTTAGCCGTTCTCATATTAGCAAGCCTCCCTAGCAACTTCTACGAAGCCTTTGCATTCAATCCAGTGTTGCGCACCTTTCAAGGTTTTGAATGTTTTGCTTTCAATGCCCGAAAATGCGTTGAACATTCCGCTGGTCGTGCAGTTATGAACTTGACCTAAGCGGCTTCCGTTGCGGTAATCAATGCTGATTCTTTCCATTTTTGAACTCCTGCCGGGGTTAGCCGGCGTTTAATTGTTTTAGTCTCTAAGTATAAATATAGTAAATTTTACTCAAATATGAGTAAAAATATTCACTTTATCTATTCCAACTTGGAGCAATAGCCCATTTTACGCCAAATTCGGCGGTTTTATATGTTAAGAAAATCAAAAAAATTTAACATATCCCAAAAACACATATAAAATTTATATCAATACATCCCCAACATCCTTTGCAAACACCGAATAACCGCCCATATTTGCCACCATTTTGGCCCAATTAGCCTGCGCCTCCGTAGGCCGCCCACGCTCGCTTTTAACCTCTATGCTAATGAATTTGGCTATTGGTTGCCCAACCATATCCGGCGTAATAATTAGGCGTTGCAAGCCTATTAAATCCGCACTGCCGGGGCATAGCCCAAATGTCTGCTTGCGAGCGTTTTTTAATACTGCTTGCCCGTTGCTCCAGCTAACAAGTTCGCCGGAATACCCGAAGCCGTTAGAGTTGCGGAATAGGCGAATATCCGAGCGGCTGCCGAGCTTGGCTAGTATTATTGCTTGGGCTTGTTTTTCGGTGTTAGGCATAGCAAGTTACAAAATGAGTTATTTTCTCGCCTTTATACATTCCGGCTCCCATTTCGTCAATTTTTGAAAAAGGCAATACGGGAACCGTAAGCCTACACCGCCTGTCAATGATATATATATACCTTAATTGAAAGCCTTGCAGTATTTCGGCACCAGTCTCTTTGCAAAATTTTTTAAAGTCAAATTTTCCACCGGTAATATCATAATAGGAAAGCCCACCTAAATCTTTTATTGGTATTCCTGCGGATGTGCCTTCGAGAGACATTTTGTGAACTATCCTTCCGTTTGGCAATTTGCAAACATTGAAATTTTCTTTTATGCCTGTAAGAACAAAATTTGAAGCCCTATAAATTGTGCCGTCACCGCATTGTGTGCCGTCTGCAAAGCTAATAATCCATTTAATGTGAGGCGCATTTTTTTTGATTAGTTTTATGCTCAAACTAATTGCACGGCTTTCACTATTGCGAGGCAAATATTCATCAAATGCCATTCTATTTAATTCTAAAAACTCATTCCATTTTGTGCCTTCAACTAAGCCTATGATTTTTGATTTATCCAAACTTGGGCCGTAAGACATTACGCCGTGAAGTTCATTATCTAAAAATACACCAAAATGCAAACAGCTATTGTTTACAACCTTGCCGCTATAATGGTGTTTTTTCACAAACGGAATTGCAACACTTGATGGAATAACTTTCAATACTATTTCTTTAGCTCTGCCCATTGCCTTACTACCTCATAGATTGCGTTGCCTTTTGCGTTTGGATTGCCAAAAGTATAATCCGTATTTTTTACTTTTTTTATTACGGATTCTATCAACTCTATTTGTTTTTCAGCAAACACAAATGTAATCTGGCGAAATCCTTTTTTATCGCCGTTTTTTAATTTAAAATCAGTTCCGTAATCATCGGAGCTAATTTTTTGTAGCATTTCTTCCAATTCTTCATCGCTGAATCCGATTACATCCAAGTCAAAATCAAGCGTTTTCAATTCCGCAAGTTCCGATGTTAATAAATCCATATCCCAACCGGCATTCAACGCTAATTTATTATCCGCAATAACCAACGCACGGCATTGTTCTTCGCTTAAATTTTCAAGCACAATGCAAGGCACTTTTTCCATGCCTATTTTCTTTGCCGCCTCCAAACGCCCATGCCCGGCGATAACCGTTTTGTCGGGCCTTACCAAAATGGGATTAGTCCAGCCAAACTGCTTTATGCTTGCCGCAATTTGCTCTATTTGTTCTTCCGAGTGCGTTCTTGCGTTGCGCTCGTAAGGGATTAGCGTTGTTGCCGAAATTTGAATTATTTTCATAGTTCTACTCCATCAAATGAAATTGGGTAAACCCAGCACTTGTCACACTGGCCTTTTCTGCGGTTGCGGTTTGAGTATAGTATTTTTCCGCACTTGCATTTAATAACTTTTTTCACAATTCCTCCGGTTAAACTCTCCTGCCACGGCCACGCATTACGCATTCGGCCCAATACAGGGGATTTTTGTAGCCCCTGCTTTTTCCCAATTCGATTAACGCTTCAAGCGATTTTGCGTTTTTGCGTTCATCTTTTTTCGCAATCCTAATTTTTTGCGCTTCCATAGCCTGCAATTCGCCTTCTATCTTTTTCAATTCCTTGCGAGTGTATTCAGGCTCACCGCCACATTCGGGGCAACTTTTTCTATTCGCCGGAAAAACCAAAAAGCAATTCTTGCAACGCCTGCAAACGGGCATAGCCTCTTTGTCTTTTGATTTGCGCTTGATACCCACCAAGCTCCATTCGTTTATATGCTCTATAAATCCATGCCTTAAACTATTTCCCACATGGTCTAAAATAATGGCTTTTTCTTTGCCTGGGGCCGTTCTTAACGCTCTCCCTGCCTGTTGCACCCAAACGCACAAAGAAGCGGTTGGGCGTAGCATTATGGCGGCTGTGCAAGCCGGTAAATCGAAGCCTTCCGAAATCAATTCGCAGCTTGTCAAAATCCTAATCTTTCCAGCGGCGAAATCTTCTATTTTCTGTTTCCTTTTTAAATCTTGGCCGTCTATTGATTCTGCGGAAATCCCAGCCTCCGAAAAGCTTTGCGCAACTTTGCTCGCATGGGCAACGGAAGCGCAAAACGCAACCGCCTGTACGCCAGGGCATATTTTGTTGTAATGCGAAATTGCATCTCCGGTAATGTTTGGCTTGTTCATTCTATCCGCAACCTCGCCTTTTTCATAATCGCCGCCAACTATTCTAATATCGTCAAAATTAACCGGAAGCGCAGGAGCGTAATAAATTGGCCTTGCAAGCCTTCCTATTTCCATTAGTTCCGCAGCGGTTGGCCCCAAAACCATTGAATCAAACACTTGGCCTAAGCCTTCGCCGTTTATGCGCCAAGGCGTTGCGGTAACGCCCAACACTTTTGCGTTGCCGTAATGGGAAATAATTTTTCTCCAAGTGTTAGATAAAACGTGGTGGCATTCGTCAAAAATCAAAAGCGTTGGCTCTTTAACTTTGTCTAATCTTTTTACCAAAGTTTGTATGCTCGCAACTTGAGTTGAATGTTCATTGCCTCCGTATTTTCCCGCTGTTATTGTTTCATGTGGAACTTCAAATTTATCTAATGTTTTGCAAACTTGCTCTAAAATTTCTTGCCTATGTGTGCAAATGATTACGGAGTTTCCTTTTGCGTTTGCTCGCCTTGCAATATCTGAAAAAATAACCGTTTTGCCGCCTCCGCACGGAAGCACCATTACAACAGATTTAGAGCCTCGCTTGTATTCGCAAAGAGTATCATTTAATAGTGTATCTTGATAATCGTAAAGCCGAATCATATTGCATAATTTATATTTTATTTATTTCACAAAGCGGAAAATTTTTTAATGAGAATCAGAGCTTCAATGTTGCCTGCTTACAACGATTGCCCAAGGCGAGCGGCGGCAAGGCAATTTAGAAGCGTAATTGAAAAATCCGGTTACTCATTGAAAGCTGAACTTCCAAACATTGGAGCGGCGGTTGGAACCGCAACACACGCTGTTGTTGAAGCTTATTTTAATTCTAGGAAAAATCTAGAATTTTTTGTTTTAGAAAATTCTATGCAAACCGCAATTCAAACGCTCGTAAAGGAAACCAGCAAGGGTTGCGTTTGGGATGATTCCACCCCCTCCGCAGAGACCGCAGAACGGCAAATATTGCGCATGGCAAATATTTACATTGAAGAACTTGGCAAAAATTTAAAACCGGTTGCAACTGAACTTCGCATTACCGCAGACTTAGATGATGGGTGGGAATTAAGCGGCCAAATAGATTTAATCGCACAAGATATTGATGGCAAATTGTGGCTTCGGGATTTGAAAACAGGCGTAGTAAGCCGCTCACATCATGCGCAACTTGGGGCATATTCGCTATTATACCGCTCTGCGCCACCGGAAGAATTGCCACCGGAATTGCAAGGCGCAGCTATTGATTTTGTAAAACGCACACCAAAAACAAAGCCGCAGGAAAGCGTTAAAGTAACCGAATATGACATAGAACTTTGTGAAAGAACGGCTTGGGCCGCAATTCAACGCATAAAAAGAGATTTTACAGCTTTCATGGAAAAATACGATCCCGAAAGCTTCCCGGATAACCCAATGTCTATGCTTTGCAACAAAACATATTGCATAGCTTACGGCACAGATTTTTGCCCAATAACTAAGGAGAAAAAATAATGGCAAATGTAAAAGCACCAGCAGCGCAGGAAAATAAGCCGCTTGTTAAATTCCAAAATGAGTTCAATCAGTACTCCGATGAAATAAAGGCAATATTGCCAAGCACCGTTTCATTTGACAAATTCAAGCAAGTGGTTATTTTTGCCGTGCAGGATAACCCCGAATTGCTAACAACAAATACGCAATCGCTTTTGAAGGCTTGCCGAAATTGCGCAAAGGATGGGCTTATCCCCGATGGCGAAGAAGCGGCACTTGTTATTTATAAAAGTGACACATACGGCAAAACCACCTCATATATCCCAATGGTTAAAGGCATGATAAAGAGAATGTGGGAATCAAAAAAAATAATCTATCTATCCGCTAATGCCGTTTACGATAATGATTTTTTTGAATATATATTGGGTGATAAAGAAGGGTTAGTTCATAAACCTGAATTAGAAAACAGAGGAAATGTCAAAGCGGCCTATGCCATAGTTAAAAATATAAGCGGCGAATATATGCGCTGTATTTTGGGAAAAGATGAAATAGAAAAACTTCGCAGAACCGGAAAAGCTGCCGAAAAACTTTTCTGGACAAAATGGTACGACCAGATGGCTATAAAGTCTGCAATCCACAGACTTACAAAAATGCTAAATCTAGATGTGGAATTTGAGGCAGAGGAATACAACGAAATAGAAGCTCCGAGCGTTCCCAAATTAGCGGCCCCTCCAACGCTTCCGGCATTACCGGCAACAACTATACCGGCACAAGTATTGCCACCGCCAGAGCAAGAAATAAAGCAGGTTAATGGCGCAACCAATGACACAAGCACCGGAATTTCAAAGAGGCTATACTAATGCAAATATCTATTTCAAATTTCCGGGGCATAAAAGATGCAAGCTTTGAACTTGGCAAAGTTACTGTTATTGGAGGCGAAAACGGCGCAGGCAAAACATCTATTGCGCAGGCCATAAGCTCCGCAATAACAAACGAATGCCCAATAAAAGAACTCAAAAAAGCCGATTACAAACACCTTGTAAGGATAGGCAAACCAATGGCAAACATTGAAGTAAAAACCGATTCGGGCCGGGCGGTAATGCAATTCCCCGAAGGCAATGGTTACACCGAAGGCGATTTGCTTAAATCAAGCATTTTTTCCGTTGGCTTGGCTTCGCCGCTCGAAATGAAAAAAACGGAAGCTGCCGAGGCTTGGATTACTCTGCTAAAAGCAGAACCAACGCTTGAAGATTTGAAGGCTGAATTGCTAGTGCAGGATTTTGGCAACGCCGATGCAATAGTTCAAATTGTGAAGGCAAAAGGCTGGGATGGCGCATTAGCCACCATAAAAGAAGAAGGCACAAAACACAAGGGGCGGTGGGAGCGTATAACAAATGAACGCTATGGCACTACCAAAGCCGAATCATGGCAACCGGAAGGGTTTAGCCTGGGCGGTGATGAAAACGACCTTAAAACGGCTATAAAATTGCAAACCGAGGCTTACAACGAAGCCTTGAAAAATAATGCCATAAACGATCACGATAAAGCGGAATTAGAAGCGGAGGCCGCAAAATTTGAAGAATGCGAAGCCAAGCGTAAAGATTGCAGCAAAAAAGTAAGTGAAGCCGCTAATCATTGGGCCGAAGTTAAAGAGGCGTTGATTGAGGCAGAAAATGCCGCTAAAACCCTTATATGCCCTGGGTGCGGTAAATCCCTATCATTAGCAAAAGAAGGGCTAATACTGGCAAAAGAAACGCAAAGAGGGGCAAAGCAAATAGAGACGTTGAAAAATGCAAACGAAGCGGCAAGTAAAGCCCACTTAGAAGCCAGCAACCAGCTATTTGAAATAGAAATGCAAATTAACAAGGCCAAGAAAGCCGCCGAAAAACTAAAAACCTGCACCACCGAAAAGCCCGGCGATACGGCCAAACTGTTAGATGATTTGAATGCCCTTGAAAAAAATCTAAAAGACTTGCAAGCCTACAACGAGGCAAAAGCCGAAAATACAGAAATTAAGTGGCGCATAGAAGCCGCTAAAATTTTAGCCCCCGAAGGTTTGCGTAAACGCTTTCTGGAAACCAAGTTACGAAGTTTTAATGATATGCTTCAAATGCTTTGCAAGGCCGCAGAATGGGGTGATGTGAAAATAGAAATGGATTTATCCGTTTCTTTCGATGAAAAGCCTTTTGCCTTATTATCCGAATCCGAACAATATCGAACTCGCAGCACAATACAAGCGGCTTTAGCAACCCTGCAAAAAGCGGATTTAATGATTTTTGACCGAGCGGATTTGCTAACAAAAAATGGGCGCAACGGATTATATTCAATGTGCCTGTTAACCAACATAACCGCAATAATATTTTTCTCGGCAAACAACCCAAGCGAAATACCTATTTTAGATGGAGCGGATAAATCGTATTGGGTTGAAAATGGCGAACTAAGCGGATTAATAAAAGTTCAAGCTGAAAAGCAATAGCGTTGGGGGGGATTGTGAATAGCTCGCAATGCCCTGTCTTTTTCTATTGCAATAGCGTAAACATCTGGGTGTAATGAGAACCATCGAGTTACCGTAGAACGGCTTACTTCAATTCCCTTTTCTACAAGTCCTGCAAATATTTTTCTTGGGCTTCTAATTCCTTTGCCTATCATTTTCAGAACTATCGGCTTGTTTTTATCCATCGTCTTTTGCCCAGCAACAAAAGAAATATAGTTTTTGGTTCGCCTGTAATTTTCGTATTTGTTTTTGTTGCCTTTTATTCCCATGCGAGCCAAATAATCAAGCAATGTTATTTTTGCACAGCCGCACAATTTGGCTATTTTTGCATTGCTATAGCCTTTATCTATGTAAGCGAGAATTTTATTGTGGTGCTTGGCAAGCTTCAGTTTTTTTCTATATCCTATGCGAGGCCCGAAAATAACCCCTTTTAGCCTGCTTCGCTCCATGCCTTCTCTTGTGCGCTTGCAAATCATTTCTCGTTCTATTTGCGCCGCAGTGCCATAAGCCGAAAGCAATATTGCGGAAACAACATCGTCTTTGCGGAAAACCTGCCCTTCTTTGCAAGCGTAAATAGTTGCGTTCATTTTTTGGGTGCAATGCTCAACAATGCGGAATAGCATAAACACAGAGCGAGCAAGGCGGCTTATTTCAGGCACAATAATAACATCGCCGTCTTTTATTTTCTCCATTAAAACGCCAAGGTTGCGCTTTGAATATTCCTTTATGCCAGAAACCCCATCATCTTTAATCCATTCGTTGATATTAACCCCAAGTTCTGCCGCCTTTTTCTCAACGCCGATTTTCTGCGCTGCGGTATCTTGCTTATTCGTGCTAACTCTAATGTAACCGTAAATCATAATAATAGCCTCCTGCGGCGCATTTGCGCCGTTGTTTAATTTTTGAATGTTGAAAATGAACCGCCCGGCTCCATTAATCGAGAGACTAATCACAATTAAACTGCATTCGCAGGAGTAGAGCCGGGCGGCTAAAACTCGTTGTGATTAGCTAATTATGCTATTTCAATTTTACCATGTGCGTTCTCCTGCCTTTTAAGGCTGTTAATTGTGATTAGTCTCATAATAAATATAAATTATTTTTTTGCAAAGTGGTAAAAAAATCTTATAAAAATTTTAAAACCGCCTAAATTTGCTATTTTTTAAGGTATGCAAATTACATCTATTACCTTTCCCACGCTAGTTTATACTCCAATATCCGATAAAGAGCATAAACTAGCGGAACCTCGTATGATAACCGTAAATATGCCTGCTGGTAAGGGTTATAGATTTCTACTAGATAAAAATTTTGTAACTAATTTAAGAAGTGGCACAGATTTAATTAATCCTATAATTCCGAAGCATGGAAATGAAATGCGCACTTATGCTTATATTGTTCACGATGCGTTATACACAGTGCATTATTTTAGCAGAGAGTTTACGGATAATTTACTGAAGGCTTGGCTAACTTATGCCGATGAAGAAACACGCCTTGAAATTAAAAACGAAGAGGCGTTGCCAGAGCCGGATAAAAAATACATAAAACTTCTTAAATCGCAAATTTTGGGTTCGGCAAAAATATGGGCAATATGGAAAACCGTTTCTTGGTTTGGCAAAAGCGCATTTAATGAAAAAATAAAACCGCCTTACGATGGAAACGAAAAGCGGTTCTTTATGGAAGTTATTTAGATTGTTTCGCCGTTTGCTTCGCTAACGGCGGCCTTTGGCTTAGTCCTGGACACAGCGAACCGAATGCAAGTTAGACTTATTGTAGTTGTACCTGAAAACATTAGCATTGCCAGAATACATGTAGCGACACCAAGCGTTGTAAGTACCGTTCTCCGTAGCACTCCACCAGAAGCCGACGTCTCCAACATCGTCGAAGCTACTGCCATCGCTGTAGCCTCCGGGCAACGCCGAAAAACCAAAATCATCTGTGCCGTTGCCGCCATCTTCCCAGCCATCTTTTGCCTTCAATTTCTTGCCGGGATTATCGCCTACAAAATCAAAAAGCTGTTGCCATTCTTTATCTGTTGGTATGTGCCAACCTTCGGGGCAAGCTTTTTGGGCCGTTTCCCAATCGTATAACCTGCCATTTTCCTCTGCCCGCTCTAAATCATCTTCGTAGCATTTGCTACCGGCGTAATCAAAGGCGAGGTTTTCAGCAAGCCAAGTTTGCGAGCCTATTTGCACAGTTTTGTATGTGCGCCCGTCTCTTGGATCGGTGAATTTTCCAAACGCAATATCGGGTTTGCGTTCATTGTATTCCGCAATCAAAGCCTCAAGCCTTGAAACGAATTCTTCTTTTGTCATGGGTTTTCTCCTGTTGTGCCATTACTGGCGGTTGAATTTGTTTTGATATAGCCATATTTGCCATTATCAAGTAATTTTATTTCAATGGTGTTTATTCCTTTGTCTCGCAAATATTTAATTTTCATAAAGCCAAAATCGTTAAATTTTACGGCATAATTGTAGCAATTATCGCAGTGGCCACAATGCCAGCAACTCAATTCTTCGCTTTCATTTTTATTCATAGTCTAGCTACTCCATATAAAAGAATTACAAGCAAAGCCCCTCTAAATGCAGTCTCGCTTCTACTGCCAACAATGCCAACCGTTGCTATTAGCAAGCCCTGAATAATCTCAACCATTTTTAACCCCATTCCAAAAAAGCTTTTCAATTTTGTATAATGTTTTATTGTTAATATATTTCCGGTTGATTTTCGCAGGTACGCATTTATTCCAAATCAACTGAAACCTTTTATCAAAGCAATCATATTCACTGAAATACACAGGGAATTTGCGGCTTGCCGCCCATTCGTAAAAATCCAAATGATTAAATTTTATTTTTGTTTTGCAATGATTATTTTTAACTTGATACGGAATATCGCAATAAACAACCGAATTGCAAGCTATTTTGACATCTCTGTAATCTTTGCAATACATTTCTACATCTGGCAATATTGGGGATTTTTCCATTCTTTTGATTCGCTGCAAATGCTCGTTATGCCTCATTACATTGCTTTTGCTTGCATAAATAAAAGATTCGTCTCTGTTTCCAAAGCTCCAAATCATGCTAACAAACGCACCCCAGGCAGTAGGTTTGCGCCTTTCCTCATAATACCGTTCTTTTGTAGGCTCTTGGGCCTTGGCAAACTTAAAATCAAACCTTCCGGCCCACAGCGCACGGCAAAGCCTGCAAACGCCTTTGTTAATCTCATTGTAATGCAAGTATTTCCATTTTACCCATTCCCCGAACAAGCCATTTTCCCTGCAACGGTGGGCCGCTTCAATCACCGAACCGCCGCCGCCAAACAAATCGTAGAAATTATCCGCAGCCGGAATGTTTGCCAGAATTTCGCTTGCGAATGACTGTTTGCAGCCTAAATAGGGTATCATGATTTTCCCCTCAAAATTCTGTAAACTACCGAATGATGCAAACCCAAATTAATGCCTATTTCCTTTTTTGAAAATCCTAGTTCGTATAATTCGATAATACTATCGTGCATTTTATGCGGCTTAGACGGCCTTCCAAGTTTTATTCCTTTTGCCTTGCAAACCTGCAACGCTTGCTTTGTGCGCTGTGAAATTAGCTGCCTCTCTATTTCCGCTGACAAACTGAACGCAAATGCCAAAACCTTGCTTTGAATGCTTTTGTCAAGATTGTAATTATCTTTTATGGTTATGATATGCACATCTTTTTCTAGCAAATCGTTAAGCATTGCCATAACATCCAACAAGCTGCGGCCAAAGCGAGAAAGCTCGCTTGCAATTATAGTATCGCCGTTTTTGCATTTGTTAAGCAACCGCCCAAGCAGGCGGTCTTTAATCCTTTTGGTTCCGCTTATAGTTTCCTCTAGCCACTTGTCTATTTGTAAGCCGTGCAATCTGCAATATGATTCTATCTCATATTTTTGATTTTCTGTAATTTGCTTGTCGGTTGAAACTCTGATATAGGCGTAGATCATTTTACAGCCTCCTATATTTTGCAAAGTCTTTCTGTGATTTAAATATTTCCTTTCTATTGCACCATCTGCAAATATCCCTAACTACCTGCGTTTTATAGCCAGTGTCAAAATCCATATATCCCATAGCAAAAACTTCTATTCCGAGCCTGTCAAGTTCTAATATTCTTTGTATATCGTTTTCGCCTTTTACCAATGTGTAGCAAAATATCCTGTAAGGCTTAATGCCTTTGCTTTTCAATGCTTCAACGGATTTTTTAACCCTTTCAAAAACGGCATCGCTATCGCAGGCAGTGCGGATATATCTAATCCATTTAAGTTTTGCTAATAACTCGGCAATAGAATTATCTACAAGCCTAAAATCCAAGCCTTGATTAACATCTATTTTGGTGTCCGTTTTTGAAATTTTATAAAGTTCGTCTATTCCCTCTTTGCAGGCTAAAATATTGTTATCAAGCAGCACTACTTTTTTATGCTTCTGGAATTCTTCTATCGGCGCATTGAAGCGTATAGCACCTTCTTTGCTCGGAACTATGCAAAATTCGCATTTTCTTACGCAGCCCCTAGTAATGAAGCCCATAGAATAATTTATGCCATAAAGCGAATAATCCGGGCAAATATGCTCTACACGATCGCCTAATTTTTCAACGCCATTTATATAGCCTATGCCGCCAAACATTTTAGAACATCCAGGCAAAACAAAATCATTCTTATTTTTTGTAAACCGAAAAACTTTTGAACCATAAATTACATTGGGCTTATCAAACAATGGCTCATAAAACTTTACTTCACTTCCGCATTGTTTTTCATTAGCGGAAATTTTCATTAGAGCCAAATTCGGAAAACCCGTATTGTCAAAATCTATAAGGCTGATTTTCATTAAATTTTCTCCTTATCATCAAATTCATAAGTAGTATCTTCATCATCTAATTCCCAAGGGATTAACCCATCATCAAGCGTTAATTCATAGTTGTTAAGTTTTGTATGCACTGCATTTTCAAAATCTATATTATCTTCTTCGGTTTCAAGATTTTCTAAACCGATTATCTCTTTTGTGTCTAATGTTATAGCTACAGTATAGCTACTAACAACTTCTTTTTTTAAGTAAACTTTGTATTTCATATAACCCCCAGTGGAAATAAAGTTTCTTGGCCGCCTTTTTCAAATTGCCCTATAATATCTTTGTATAGGCCAACAGGCACTAATGATCGATTTTTTTTCTTTAAAAACTCAAAATCTACATAATCATTTTTACGCCGTTTTTCCGCAGCAGTTTTGCTTGAACGCCATACTTGATTTATTAAATATTTTGGCTGTTCGTTTTTTAATATTAGATTTGCATTATTAAAAATAATAGTATTTTTCAAAACAGTAAACCCATAAGAAAAATAGTTGCATAAGCTATTATAACCTACAAGGCCGGTGTGTTCAGCAATGTAACTAAATATTAAACTGCTTCGGGGATTTTCAATAGCCCAAAATTTAGGCTTGAAATGTTGTATTATCATAGCCGTTGTAATTGCACATTTTACGCCATTCATCCTAACCGCTTTCCATTGGGGCGTAAAATCAAAAGGAACCCACTTTGTTTTCCAATGTAAATTCAATCCTTTTTCATTTGTAAATTTTGCTTTGTGTGCGGAGTTTGATTTTACCCAACTTTCACAAGGCGGCGAAGCTACAATATATTTAGGCTTAGGATATTTTTCTAAAACTTTTACGGCAGTGTAAAAATTTGCCAGATTTATATTTACCTCATATATAGCCCCAGCTTTCATAGACTCTCTCTCTCTCTGCAAGCTATGACATTGCTAATATTTTGTTTTCCAGAAGCTACTATATTTTTAAGTCCAAAAGAAATAACTTTATAGCCACTTTTAATAGCCTTTGCGCAGGTGCAAGTATCCAAATCATAAAGCGACCAAATCCAGTCCATTACTTTGCCTCCATTTCAATACGCTCAAATGTTATTACTTTAACCTGCGGATTATCTCGCCAAGTTGTGCCCGGTTTGGTATTAATGGAATCCCAAAGCGGCATAAAATAATCTCTTTGCCATTGCTGCCATTGCCCGCCAGTAACGCCTTTCGGAATGCACCCCTCGGCAATCATATCATTGCACAATATTTCTTGCAACGCTTCCCACCTTACGGCGGTAACAAGCAAAAACAGCCTGCAAGCAGCTTTGGGCATAAACATTGAAGGGCGTTTTCGGACATTTAGTTTTGGGTTATCGGCAAAGTAAACATAACCACCAAAACCATCATATCCCCAAGTCTCTTTAACCCACAGCACATCGCCAACCTCTGCACGGTGTTTAAGGCGGCGTGTTTGCGTTTTGCGGCCTTCCAATGTTGCCAAAACTAGTTCTGGGCGCATTAAAGTCGGGTATTGTTTCATTTGCTTTTTCTCCTAAGTTTTAATTTTGGATTTAACTTAAAATCATTGAATTCTAATCCACAGGAAAATTCATTGCAGGATTTTTTATTTACGCATAAAGAACAAACTTTTTTAAAACATTCTTCATAGCAAAATTTATAATCATTTCGTGATTCCTTTAATTCAAGTGCTAATTCGTTTAACTCAAATAATTTTTCATTTCGTTTTTTAAGAACTTTTACTAAAGTTTTATGAGCATCCGTCAGTCTATGCACATTTTCTTTATATTGTTTTATGCTATATGATGACGCTCTAACTTCCTGCTGCAATTTATTTATTTCATCATTTAAATTGTTGATACATTCGCTTTCTGGAGCAACCTCCCTATCTGTAAGTTTATAGCCACAACGATAGCAAAACTTTCTTGCCTGTTTGTCAAATTTAGTTTCACTTTCATCTCTTGCTTCTTTTTCGGTTTTACAAAACTCATAGCTTGCAGCAAATTCATCTTTGCATTTATGGCATTCGTACCAGGCAACCCATTCGCCTCTGCCATTTTGCTGCACTCTTTGGCTTGCACCCGATATATGTATAAGATCATTCATTTCTGCAATCCCTCCGGGTATTCCTGTATTAAATCTTGGCCCCAAATTGGAGCAAGGGATTTTTTCATAAATATTGGTGTGCCAGCAAATTTGCACTGATCAACTATATTTTTTATCATGCCATGCGTAGGCATTATTTTATTTTTTTCTTTGCTTGTATCTGCGCCTACGATAATCCACTTTGGAGGAAACTTTACTAAAACATCTTGTTGCCCTATTCCAAAATAATGTATATAATCTTGAAGCGGCTCAAGGCTATAAAAAAGATTTATTTTCTGGTTTTCTTGCAAACCGCAAATAGCTCTCATTGTCTCCAAGGTTAAATCTTTCATTTTTGTTAATGTTGCGCCAAACCACATATTGCTGGGAATCTCTAAACGATTACCGCTTTTATTCATGCGTTCTGCATATTTTTTTGGGTTCTTTGTAAGAAATAAATATCTATGCTGCTTTGCTTTTTGGCAGGCTTCAATTACTGCCATTTGCCATTCAAATGGAACCCAATTACCCCACATATCGCTCATAGAGCCTACAAACACATTCTGCGGCTTTTTTACCCGTTGTGGGCTATTAAGTTTGTGTTTGTGGAATGTTGGTTCAAAGCCAAAAGGATAGGGATTTATTCGCAACTTTCCACGCTTGCAACGAACAAAAACAGGTTCTTCAAGTTCATGCAGTGTTGGCTTGTGATTTGGTGGCATTTTGCAACCAAACCTATTTGCGAAACCTTTTGCGTAGCAATAGCTGCAATCATGCAAGCACCCTGTTATAGGATTAAAAACATAATCGCACCATTCAATGTTAGATTTTTGCATTTCACTTGCCCTCCTTTTTAGATTTTTCCGCAAACTCATTTCTCGCCTTTACTATGTGGCTCCAATTATCACTGCCATTGCAATGGCGGCAACGATGGTGAGCCCAATAATACATAGCCCTGGCTGCCGAATATTTATTATTGTCGCAGTTATCGCAGGTTCTTACTTTTGTTTCTATACCACGCTCATTTTCTGGCAATTCAGAAATTATTGAATCCATTATTTGCACAGTTTTTTCTAATTCAGAATTCATTACTTTCCCTCCAGTAAATGTTTGTGTTCGTGAATGTTGCCGATTATCTTGCAAGTGTGATCGCTTTGAATAATCATTTGAAAGTCGTTGATGTTTGGGCCGTAATCTATGCCCCAGCAGTACACATCATATACTACATTACCAACATAGCCATCATCTAGCGGCGTTGATACTTCTAACAAATCGCCTTCCCAAATCTTATTGTTTTCACGATCTTTTAATCCGATGAACTCGCCAACCGTATTAGCAATTACTTCAATAGGCTGTATAAACTCTGCGCCACCGCCAGAAATTGTTTTTATATTGATGTAAACTTTGCCGTTTAAGGCATGGATTAAATCGCCATAAACAAATTTGCCAGTAGTTGCGGATATTCCCCGAAATTCTATTTCTCTCATTTTTGGGTCTCCTTGGTTATTTCAATCCTTGCAAGCCCTGTGTAGTTATCTTCCATAACTTTTTCAAAGTTTTTAGTTACCGATTTGCTGTTGCTAATTCCTGCGGAGCCATATTTTGCGCCAAGCAATATGCAGCCGGCTGTGTCGTGTTCGGTATTGCCTGGGTGTATTCTTATGCCCTTATATCCGGGCACATTTTGAATTTCCCAAACATTGCGTTCATACTTCGGGCTATGCGTAAACGCCAAATCGTAATAGCCGTAAGGTATTGCGGATTTGCCCCATACCTTCCATTGGCTTACGGTTGCAGGGTTGCCATCGCCTCTAACAACATCCTCAACGGTGTCGCATTCAAATAGCAATACGCCGTTCTCATTGGTGATGGTGAATTTTCCGAATGTGCGCTCTGTTAGAAATTCCGTGCGCAATAGTTTAACTGTGAGCATTGTTACCTCCTTCTGTGTGTGCCCATTTTTGGCGTTCCTTTGCCAAGCACTCTTTGCAAAGAAAAACCCCGTGATACAATGTTAATTCCGATTTGCGGAATGTGCGTTTGCAGTGCTTGCAACTTTTCATTTTGCCCCCTGAATCATTATTCTAAAATTTCTATACCATTCGCAAAAATCCTCGTAAGGATTTTCACTAGCCAAGTTGAACCAATATGCAGTGCCGCCCTTGGCCTCCCAAGCCAAGCAGTTAGCAGGGCAATCATCTATCAAAACATCGGCAAAGTTGCAGTATTCAGATTTATCTACCGCCTCAATTATTTTTGCATCATCGCCGCAATTACATCCACCCAAGCAAAACAGCACCTTGCGCTTTAATTCGGGATAATCTTTTGTGATATATTTCACATTGCTTGGCCATACTAATAATTGCGCATTTATAATAAGCTCCGTTGCCCAAGGCTGCAATTCCGCAACGGCGTATAATTGCTCGGCTGTTGGGAATTTGCAAGGCCCGGCGCAGGCTTCGCAATGCCCATCATTATGCCAGTGGAATTTATCCCAATCATCCGGCGCAAGATTAATTCCGGCGCATTTCTCCAACGCCGCCAGAAAATTAATCAATACGCCATCAATGTCAAGCCAAAGGCTCATTTTTGATCTCCAACACGAATGCACATAATAAGCACTTGCCTATTTTGCCTTTTAAATAGCAATACCTGCTTGTTATTGCCAGTGTAAACATTCCAAGTGCCGCCGCCTACCAATGGATGTAGCCTTTCAAAATTAATGCAGAAATCGGCTTTGCAAATTCTGTAAATAGCTGACGGCTCGCCTTTGCTTATAATCTCAAAATTGTCAAAAACTTGAACTTTCTTGAAATTCATAATCTTGCGCCAGTCCGGGAATTTTTCTTCAAACTCCTGCTTATACAAAACAATTTCGTTTGAATCAGCCTTGATTAGATCATAATCGCCTGGCTCAAGAATCATGCCTTCCAGCAATTCCAATTCAACCGTATGCAGCGAATTTGCATCCGTTGCAACTACGGTTAGTTTATCCCCACCCGAATCCACAAATATTCTATTTGTGCAATTTGGGCCTCCTAGCTTTGGAACGGCGGCGATTAGAAACTTCAAATCGTCATACACCGGCCCGTGTTCAGCTTTTCTTATTTTACAGAGCATAATTACCTCCTATGGTTGTTCCTCTGAAATTAAATTAATGAGCTTGTCTTTCGATACGCCAAATCTCTCTGCGTTTTCTGCCAAATTCACAAACGCTATTTCCGCAAATTCACGAAGCGTTTTCATATCAATGTGCTGGTACTTGTTTTTCAAAGCACTAGTATGGCGGCTTAGAATTTCCTCAACCGTTGTCATAGCTTGCCCCTCCAATTAATGTTGCCCGGCAAAAATTTCAAAAACCGGCACGGATATTCGTACTGAATTTCGTCTATTTCTCCGGATGTGTCTTTGTAAAACAACCGCTTGCCTTTTAGCAAGCCGTTTTGGTATAATTCTTCCAAAACATATTCTGCGCCATTTGTTACCGTTAGCGATGGGTTCTTGTCGTTGTAATCATCAACAATAAGAATATGCTCTGCGGTATCTTCTTCTATATGCCAAACTGGTTTGTTCTCGTACATATTATATCGCCTCCTTATTTAATACTTCGCTTCTTAGCTTTTCCAAGCGGCAGTAAAGCCTTGCCCGTTTGCCAAAATCTTTCAAAATTTCTTTTGACAATTCATCGCCATTTGGCACATATCCGAAATTGTTGTAAAACCCTTGAATAAAAATGTTCAGCATTTCCATCGCTATTTTTTCGGTTCTTTGCATTATATCGCCTCCACAGCACTGGATGTTATTAAATATTTTCTTCTAATGCCTTTGTCTCTTTTTACAATGCCGGATAGCAGCAAGCTATACAATACTTCTGGATGTTCTAAAAAAAGCTCCCCTAGCCTTTGGCCTAATAAACTTTCAAACAGAGTTTTATCCTCCGGCAAAATTTTGAAAATTTCAGGATTTATGAAATCCTTAACTTCCTCGGTATCTATACTTATATCATAATAAGCAGACCGTTTTACTTGTTCTTCAATACGCACTTTATATTTCACTTTGCCTCCTTTGTTGTTGGTGAAATTCCATCTAAATAAATTTTCCATTTTGCATTGTGCAATTCGGCTTCAATTTTTTCAACAGATTTTTCTGTTGCACCAACTCGCTTTTCAAGTTTGCTAATGCGTTCTGAATTTTTGCCGATGTTGTTTCTGTGCCAAATTCGCTTCTGTAGCTTTTGCGCCTCATGCAATTCTTCCGGCGTTGCATATTTGCGTTTGCGGCCTCTTTTCTTCGGTTCAGCAACCGGTTTTTCTGCCTTGATTTTTTTCTTTGCCTTTGCCATAGTTGCTCCTACTTGTTATGCCAAGATTCCTCGGCATTTACGCTGCTACTAGTTGGGATAAACCCTTTATCCCAAGATTTAACTTCTTTTTTTTGAGGCGGCAAAAGAATTTGCCACAAGCCCCTTTGAATTCGCCGTTTAAAGTTTTTGCCCAACTGCTTTTCTAAATATTTGGTAGCTGCTCTGCAATCTGCTTTTTTCGGCTCTCTTAATCCGCATTCAATTAATGCCTCTGTTGTGCTTTTGTATTCCCAATTTTCACTAACGGCATCCCAATCTAGCCCCTTGCCCAAATAGCTATCTATAGCTTCTTCCTGTATATATTCAGCATTGCATTCTTCAAGCTTTATTTCTTCATTTTGTTTCAAATGCCATTGCTCGCCAGCTTCGTATAACATTCTTACTTTGGCCCAAACCTGCTGCATATCTATGTGTGATATATCCTCAAACTTAACAACCGGAATAACCCAGAACCTTGTATTGCCAGTGGAATCAGTTAAAAAACCTTTCTCGTTCACCGTGCCAGCGAACACCGTGCGCCGAGTGAAATTAGTTTCCTCTGCGGCGTAAGGTTTGCGCAATGTATCTTCGCTGCTTGTCAAGAATGCCTTTAATCCGCTCATTCCCTTTTTTGTAGTGTTTTCGAGTTCGGCCAACTCTGTAATCCAGAATCCTATAGCTCGTATCAGCGAATCTTTAACTTCAACATCAAGTGTTCTTCCCTCGCCAAACCAAAGCTTGTTGCCACCCCAATCTGCGCCAATCAATTTGCGAAGGAAAGTTGTTTTGCCTACGCCCTGTTTGCCCTGGAATACTAAAACGCCTCTATTTCTGAAATTGTCAAACTCTTTTCTTACGGCGGCGGCATAGGCAGAAATAAGCCAGCGAACTATTAAAACCTCTTTAAAACCGTTATCGAATTCATCGGAACAAACAACTGCATCAAGCACTTGTTTTAGTTCGGATTTAACGCTGGCATATTCCCAGCAAAGATGATTGGTTCCAGTTGTTTGGCGGTATCCCTGTGGCGGGCAAGCATTTGAAGGCGAAAACAGGTTGGAATAGCTTTGATCCTCCTGGTTCAGGCAGTGCTTATTCGTGCGAAGACACTTATGGATTTTCGGCCCTGCCGGGCGGTTACGGTAGTGGCGATTTCAAAGATGTTGGCAGCTTCGGCAGTTGGTGGAGTTCCAGTGAGAACGGGTTCGGCAGCAACAACGCCGACCGCTGCTATATGAACTACAACGGCAACGAAGTGGGCTGGGACTACGTCCATAAGTCTTCCTTGTTTTCTGTCCGTTGCGTGCAAGACTGAAGAGCGAAGCTCCGCCCATAGCGAAGCAATGGGCGTTGCTGTGAGTTGTGAACAAAAAGAATTTGCGCCAATGGTGGCGCGATACTTGCCAAGCTCTGTTTTCCCAAGAGTTTGGTGGGGGTAAAAACAAACGTAGAAATAGGAGATAGAAAAATGAAAAGAATTGTGAGCTGCCTCTTTGCAATAGCATTGCTTTCCTGCACAACGGAAATTGAGTCACCGGAGAATATTTTGGCGCAGATGCCAAGCTCGACTTCGTTATCTTCATTGTCGTCATCATCTGGGTTGGCGTTGCAGTCTAGCAGTAGCGGCGGCGTGAGTTCGTCTAGCGTTTATGTTAGCAGTTCTTCGGGTGTGGAAGTGTCATCTAGCGGTGATGATAGAGGGAGTTCATCTAGCGTAGAGATTGGCAGCAGTTCATCCGTGAATGCGCCAAGTTCTTCTAATGTTGCGGTTAGCAGTAGTTCATCTGTTGTAGCTTCAAGCTCTTCCAGTTCTATTGCAGCTTCCAGCAGCAGCGTTGTTGCTGGCAATGTTAGTTGCCCCAATGCCGTAACCGGAAACAACACGGTAACTTGCGGCGAACAGGATTACAGTACAGTTCAAATCGGTACCCAAACTTGGATGGCAGAGAATTTGAATTATGAAGGCCCTACGGGCAATCGCATTGGCAAGTGCGTTGGCGAATTTGGCAGTTACGGTACATTAGTTGATTCTGGCGGTCACTGCGGCACTTACGGTCGTTTGTATGATTGGGCGACAGCCAAGACTGTTTGTCCCTCTGGCTGGCATTTGCCTAGTGATGAGGAATGGACGACGCTTACGGATTATGTTGAAAGCCAAGGTGGCTGTACCGGTTGTGACGGAACGAGGCTTAAGACTGCTAGTGCTAACGGTTATTATTACTGTAGTGACTATATTGCAGGCACGGATAACCACGGGTTTTCGGCCCTGCTGGGCGGCATCGGTGGCGGTACTAGCTTCAGCAATGTCGGCTTACTCGGCTACTGGTGGAGTAGCACTGAGGGCGGCGATAGCTACAACGTTTACAGCCGGGGCATAGGCTGCAACTTCAGCAGAGTGACAAGGGTCTTCAGCAGTAAGGTAGACCTGCTTTCAGTTCGTTGCCTTCAGGACTGATGGCGAAGCCCGCCGCTAGCGTAGCAAGCGGCGTATAAAAGAATTTGCGCCAATGGTGGTGCGAAACTTGTCAAGCTCTGTTTTCCCAAGAGTTTGGCGAGGGTAAAATTGACCGGGAAGTTGGAGATAGGTAGTATTATGAAAAAAACTTCGCAAAGTATGGCAAGTTGTGGGAAAAAATCTACAAGAAAGGAAATTTACGTCTTGCAGGGCGATCCAAATTGTGGTAAGTCTTCCACGATAAAAGAAATATACAGAATATTGAGCATGAAGTATCCGAATTATAAAATTACTGTTCTGTCTAAACCCGAGAAATATGACATTACCATTGTAATAAAAATCAAAGATGATAACGGCAACGAAATTATAATTGGCATAGAAAGTTTTGGCGATAAAAAGAAACTTATTATGGGCAGCTTAGATTCTTTTGCAAATGTTGAATGTAACATAATTTTTTGCGCAGAAAGAAGCACAAAAGGTATAAAGGGCACAGTAAAGCAACATTCACAACGACAATATGAAGTATATTTTCCACCTGTGTCAAATTTACAAAAGGCTGCTAATAAAAAAGGCAAAACTGAAGCTGAAATAAATTGCGAAGTTGCTAAAAAAATTATTCAACAAGCTAATTTATGAAAGAATTTGCATGATGATAGGTGGACCCCGTCAAGCCTTGCTTTCCCAATGGTTTGGCGGGGATGACTACCTCAAAACCTTCCTCTCCACATCATTCAGCACTTTCATCTGCTGAATAGCAATGCCATTCAACTTTATCAATCTTACTTTCTGCGGAACCTTCTCATTAATCAGCACTGCATTTATGGTCTCCATATTAGAAAGGCAAATAAGCTCATTTATAGAAGCATAATCCCTGATATTCCCCTTCAAATTAGCGTTCTTATCCCGCCACTGCTTCGCAGTCATTCCAAAAAGAGCCACATTCAAAACATCGCCTTCACTGGCATAAACAATGGAAGTCTGCTGCGGCGTAAGAGTAGCCGGCACAAGGTTGTGTTTAACAGCGGATGTGTGAATGTGGTAGTTTATTTTGGCGAGCTCACGCTTTGCCGACCAACCTAGCTGTTTTTGCTCCTCCTCTTTAAGGCGCTGGAATTCTTTGATAAGATATAATTCAAATTCTATTGAAATCCAACTTGCAAACTTAAAAGCTATGTCTTTATGGGCATAAGTTCCGCCGTAACGACCTGCTCTTGAAATCAAACCGATAGCATTAGTGCTCTCAATCCATTTTTGAGGTGAAAGTGTAAATGCGTTTAATCCGGCCTCTTTTTTAAACCCCTCGAATTCGAGGGGGTTAAAATTCGGATTGTATAGACTTTCCCAAACACCTAAATACTCTATCGTATTTCGGTTTCGCATCCAATTGCTAACTACAGCATTAGGTTCAGCCGTTTTGAACTTGGCTATGTCTGTTATGCAAATGTAGTCACTTCCATTTACATTTCGTTGAATGGTAACTTCCGTTCCCTGCACGCTAATGGTTTCCTTTTTGCTCATAAAAACTCCTGTTTTGAAAATTTCAGCTACAAATATAACTTCATTTTGCGAAAAAAGAGCAAAAACACATAATTTTGCAAACATTTGTTTACATTCTTTAAAACGTCTGAACCCCGATTTTCCTGATTAAAAGATTAACAGGATTGTTAAGTCTCTTGCTACAAATTCCGTTGCAAACTTTGTTGCAAACAGACTTCCCTGAAGAACCAGGTGCATAGCGGCACGCCTAAAATCAAGCCCCACAACCCAAAGATTTTTCCGAAAACGGTCAAAATGCCAAGCACAATTACCGGATTCAAACGCAAGCGAGAACCGTAAATGCGAGGATTGAGAATGTAAGCTTCAATCATATGTATGATGGTGATAAAGCCAATAGCCAAGAACACGTGGAAAAGTCCATGGTCTTGCAAAGATACCATGCATATAGGCACTGAAGAAATAAACACGCCTGCAATCGGTATAAAGCTGCATAAAAATACTGTTGCAAGCAAAAACGCAGAATATTTGCCAATGCCAAGCATCCAAAGCCCGACGGCTGTTAAAAGCGTGTTTAGCACGGCTATAAAGAATTGAGCTTCAAATGCTTTTCCCAGCATTCCCGAAAATTGCATTATTCCCGGTTTTATTTCATGGAAAATAAATGCCATTCTTGAGTTCTCAAGCTTAGACATGGATTTGACCAGGCGAGGATAGTCTAAAATTATCAAAAACGAAAACAGCAAAGACAGCAAAAAGGAACTTGCTATTCCAACTACTTTTCCCGAATAGAGAAATACTGTAGCGAGACTCTTTTTCAAATTCCCGCTGTTTTCCGCAGAAGGCAAATCAAATGTGTGCTGCAAAATCAAAAGAGTCGGAGATTTATAGCCGGAGTTTTCCGGCGTGGCGTGCTCAATGTCCATTATCCATTGCTCAACAATTGGAAATGCCTCCCCGAGCTCCGCAATTTGCTTATCCAAAGCTCCTATATATGTGTCAATATTGTTCACAAATAATTTGGTTTGAAGCTTAACTTCCGTTGTCAAAAAATAGATGCTGCCGCTTATTGCGAGCAAAAGAGTTATGCCTATAAGGCTGGTTCTAAGCCTGTAGTTTTTAATTTTCTGCTTAAGAACCTCTCCGGCCCTGTACTGCAAATATGCAAACACAAAGGTTAAGAATATAAGCAAAAAGAAAGAACGCAGCCAGTATATAAGCAAAAAAAGTACAATCCACACAGCAATTTTTGCAAACTGCGGATATTTAGAAACAAGCCATGGCGGGGCGGAATTTTGCATTTAGGGGGAAAATAGAAAATCAAGGTTTGGACTTTTAATAGAATATAAACGAAAATACAGCGTCTGTTAAAATTATCGCTGTTATTGAGAATACAACGCATTTTGTTGTAGCCACACCCACCGCATCTGCACCGCCTCTTACGGAAAGACCTTTAGACACTGCCACCAGCGCTATTATCCAGCCGAAAACTAAGCCCTTGAACAGGGACTTTGCCATAATCTCTATTGAAAGCGACTCTCTGAGTTCAGACATAAATATGGAAGTGGGGAGCCCTATGTAAAGAGCGGCTACCAAATAGCCCGCAAAACAGCCAGCTACGTTTGCAAGCATGGTCAAAAGCGGCGTTGCCATGCTCATAGCCTGAAACCTCGGCAGTACAAGGTATTGAACCGGATGAATACCCATGACTCTCAGCGCCTTAACCTCTTCTTGAACAACCATTGAAGAAATTTCCGCCGTAATAGCAGACCCGCTGCGACCTGCTAAAATAATTGCGGTCATAAGCGGCCCTATTTCCATAAACATGGTAATAGCTATACCTCTAACCAAAAAAACTCCGGCGCCAAAAGTCTCCAGCATAATCGCAGACTGAAACGAAAGCGTTAATCCTACGAGAAAAGTCAAAAGAAAAACTATTGCAGTAGCCGAGCTCCCAAGCCTGATCATCTGCAACGAGAGAATGCCCTTAAAAGGCAATCGCATTTTATCAAGACGCCCAAGCGTACTCCAATATATGGATTCGCTCAAAAGATAAAGTATATGTTTAAGTTCGTAGTACAGGGCATAAATAGCCTCACCTATTTGCTCGACCCTGCCCATTTAGTTTCCCTTGATCACAGTATCCTTGGCCAGCACAACGATTCCGGATTCCGTCAGGTGGAACATCGCTTCATCTCTATCCAGATTGTAACCAATCTCAAAACCAGCCGGAATGTGCAAGCCTTTTTCAATAATCGCTTTGCGAATTTTTGCGCCTGGAGCGATTGTCACATCCGGGAAAATTATTGAATCTTCCACTACGGCTCCTTTTTGAACCGCAACGCCTGGGCTTAAAACCGAATTGACCACAGTGCCGCCGCTAACAACGCATCCGGCAGAGATAACAGAATTAACCGCTGTTCCCAAATCTTGTTCCGTGCCTGTGCCGGAAAATTTTGCCGGAGGCATATTCCAGTTAAATGTGCGAATGGGCCAAGCCTCGTTGTAAAGGTCAAATATAGGTTCGTGCGCGCATATATCCATATTAGCTTCGTAGAATGCGTCTATTGTTCCGACATCACGCCAGTATCCGTTTGTTTTCGGGTGCTCACCTCTAACGGTATTTGATGTAAAGTCATAAACATAAACCGGATGGCCCGGGTATAGGTGCGGCAGAATATTATGCCCAAAGTCTATTGCTTTTGGATTGCTTTGGTGAATTTCCAGCAACTGTCTCACTAGGAATTTACTCGTGAAAAGGTAATTGCCCATGCTGGCGAGGCACCATCCGGGGCGTCCCGGGATTTGCTTTGGATTGCTCTTTGGTTTTTCCGCAAAGCCTATCATGCGATTGTTTTCATCAACCTCAATAATGCCGAATTCACCGGCTTCTGATACGGGTACAGGTATAGCTGCTATTGTGAGCATGGCCTGATGTTTTATATGAAAGTCCACCATTTGGTTGACATCCATTTTATAAATATGGTCTCCGCCGAATATAGCTACCAAGTCCGGTCTTTCGTCGGTTATAAGATTTATATTTTGGAAAATAGCATCGCTTGTTCCTTTATACCATGCATTCCCTGTGCGCATTTGAGCCGGCACCAAATCTACATATTGCCCCATGCTTGGGTTAAGGCTCCAGGCCGCAGATACATGCTTGTTGAGCGAATCGGATTTAAATTGCGTTAAAACTTTTATTTTCAGCACGCCGCTATTTATAAAATTATTCAGCACAAAATCAATTATCCTATAAGTTCCGCCAAAATGCACAGCGGGTTTAGCCCGGTCTCGGGTCAGAGGAGAAAGTCTGCTACCTTGGCCCCCGGCCATAATCATACAAAGGACATTTTTGTTATGCCTATAAGAATGTGCGCTCATAAAAGCAAATATAGATTTATTTTTCTATATTCTCCTAACATTGAAAATTGAGGTTCAAGAATGATTAAAAAAATAGATCATATCGCCATAGCGGTCCCTTCCATAGAAGAAGCCCGTGGTTACTATGAAAATGTGCTCGGCTTAAAGCTGGATCACATAGAAGAAGTGGCCGAACAGAAGGTAAAAACGGCGTTTTTTGATGTTGGCGGCGTTTGGATTGAACTCCTAGAACCTACCACCGAAGACTCTACCGTTGCAAAATGGCTCGCAAACAACAATGGCAAAGGCGGGCTGCACCACATAGCTTATGAAAGCGACAAAGTGGCTGCAGAACTTTCCGCTGCCGAGTCTAAGGGTGTGGCTCTTATTGACAAAACTCCTCGCAAAGGAGCCGGAGGCATGAGCATCGGCTTTTTGCACCCAAAATCAACAGGCGGAGCTCTAACAGAGTTCTGTTCCCCAGCTTAAGGTGCAAGGTATATGCCAATAAAACCTGAACTTTTAAACGAATTGAACAAACGCCGCAAAGAGGTAAAACTCGGCGGCGGCGAAGAAAAGACTGCAAAGCGTCATGCAAAAGGAACACTAACCGCTCGTGAAAGAGTGGACATCCTTTTTGACGGAAACTCCTTCCAAGAAGCCGGCCTGCATGTTGACCAGGCGAAACCCACAGCCCAAAGATTGCCCGGAGACGGCGTGATCACAGGCGTTGGTAACGTAGAAGGCCGCCCGGTTGCGGTGTTCAGCCAAGACTTCACAGTTAGCGGCGGATCGCTCTCTCAAATGCACGCTCAAAAAATTTGCGACCTTCAGGACCAAGCTTGCGAGCTAGGCTTCCCAATAGTCGGCATAAACGATTCCGGCGGAGCCAGAATACAAGAAGGCATCTGGGGATTGAGCGGCTACGGACAGGTGTTTTACCGCAATGTTTACGCATCCGGCTTGGTGCCTCAGATATCAATTATCGCCGGGCCTTGCGCCGGCGGTGCGGCATACAGCCCTGCATTGACAGACTTTTTAATTCAAACCCGCAAAAATGCCGAAATGTATATATGCGGTCCAAGCGTAATCAAAGCCGCAACAGGCCAGGAAGCTCCGGTTGAGCAATACGGCACGGCAGATGCGCACGCAAGCATAAGCGGAAACATTCACTTTGTTGCAGAAGACGATAAGGAAGCTATTGCAATCACAAAAAAATTGCTCAGCTTTTTGCCGCTCAACAATATGCTGAATCCGCCGCATGCATTGCCGGAAACAATAGCAGATGAAAGAGATGAAAGCCTTAACGACCTTGTTCCCGAAAGCAACAAAGCCGCTTTTGACGTGCTCAAGGTTATAGATGCTATCACGGACAAAGGCCAATGGCTGGAAGTTCAGAAAGATTTTGCAAAGAACATGGTAATCGGATTCGCTCGCATAGAAGGCATGGTTGCCGGAATAATTGCGAATCAGCCCGCTGTTAAAACAGGTTGCCTAGATATAGACAGCTCCGATAAGGGCGCAAGATTTATCCGTTTTTGCAATGCTTTCAACATTCCGGTTGTGAACTTGGTAGATGTTCCCGGCTTTATGCCCGGGCTCGCTCAGGAAAGAGGCGGCATAATAAGGCACGGCGCAAAAATGCTCTTCGCCTATGCTGCAGCAACTGTTCCAAAAATCACTCTTATAATGCGCAAAGCTTATGGCGGCGCATACCTTGCCATGTGCTCGAAAGATATGGGCGCAGATTTTGTTTATGCGTGGCCCTGCGCAGAAATTGCGGTTATGGGTGCAGAAGGCGCAATTCCCGTTGTATACAAAAGAGAAATAGATGCTGCAAAAGCGGAAGGCGGCGATGCCGCAGCAAAAGCGAAAAAAATGGAACTCATTGAAAAGTACCGTGATAAATTCGCAAGCCCGTGGCAAGCGGCAGAGACGAATATGATAACCGATGTGATAGAACCGTCTGAAACAAGATACCGCATAGCTTTGGCTTTGCGCTTCTCGCTTACCAAACGCTCTACACGCCCACCCAAAAAACATGGATTGATACCACTATGACAAATTTCTTGTTATTTTCGCCCGAGGGCTTGGTTTTTGTGCTGATAGTCTGCATTCTAGCAGTTTCTTTCAGGATAATGCTTTTTCTCGGAAGCATTGAGGACCTTCTCAAGAAGGGCGGTGTGCCGGCAGCTGCTGCACAACATCGCAGTGCCCAGCCAGGGGCGCTTGTAGCACAAACAATACATCCCGGTTTGAGCGATGAAAAGTTTGTTGCTATAATCACCGCAGCAATAACCCACGCCTGTGGCGGTCCGGTTAATGTTGTAAAATTCAAACCACTTAACACGATGGACTGGACTTGGGCTGTTCAAGGCAGAGTCGGGCTCCACACAAACAAGGTTTAACCAAAAGGAACAGTTATGAAAACAATTCGCATCACTTTAGAAGGCAGAACTTACGATGTTGGCGTTGAAGTTCTTGGCGAAAGCGCAGCTCCGGCTCCGGTTGCTGCTCCCGTGGCATCTGCACCAGTTGCCGCTCCCCCTCCACACGTTGCTGCAGCTCCCGCACCAGCTCCGGCAGCTCCAAGCGGTTCCGGCACACCGGTTCTCAGCCCTATGCCCGGCCAGGTTATGAAAATAAAAGTGGCTGTTGGCGCTACTGTTGCCGCAAACGACGTGGTTGTGATTTTGGAAGCCATGAAAATGGAAACTCCGATAGTCGCTCCTTGCGCCGGCACGGTTCAAGCAATAAGCGTGAAGGAAGGCGATGCCGTTTCTGAAAGCCAGGTTCTGCTTACAATAGGGTAATATATGCCGTCAGCTTTTGGAGATAACGGGCTTGATAATTATACTATCACCATAAATTTAATTTCCGGTGAGAAGATAAAATTCTTTTTTAAGGCGGATGTTGAAAAAGCCCAATCTGAATACTATCGCTTGTGTGAGAAGTTGAAAACAGAGCAGAAATTTATCTACATAATGAAGTACGGTAAATATATGTTCATTCCAACTGCGCATATAGAGCTGGTAGTTTTAGATAATCCCAGCAAAATAGACGCCGGAGCCCAAAGCAGGATTGAAGGAGCTGCTAAATAAAATTGTCCTTCACTTCAACGTAATGCTCTGCGCTTGTTTCGCAATGCTCAATTTCTTCTTTTGTAAGATCTCTGAGCCTTCTTGCGGGGCTTCCTGTTATTAAGGAATATGGGGGGAATTCTTTGCCGCCAGTTACCAGCGCACCTGCGCCCACTATGCTGTGATGGCCTATCTTTGCGCCGTCCATAACACAGCAACCCATGCCAACAATGCAGTAATCTTCAATGGTGCAAGCGTGCACAATAGCATTGTGGCCAACTGTAACGCCTTCGCCTATCACAACGCCTTTGTCGCTTGCCAAGTGCACTGTGGAGTTATCCTGGATGTTTGTTTTTTTGCCTACTTTTATGCTGTTTATGTCGCCACGCAAAACTGCGTTGTGAAAAATTGACACGTCGTCTGCGAGTTCAACTTCGCCTATCACGCACGCTCCCGGCGCTATGAACACACGCTCGCCGACTTTTGGCTCTTTGCCGCAATAATGATAAAGTCCATTCATTTTTTCTTCTTTTTCTCCTTTTTCTCCGGGTTTTTGTCTAAAGTTAAGAATCCAAGTTGCTTAACTCCGGCTATTTGCACCAGAGTTACGACCTTCATAACAATGCCGTAATTAACGGATTCGTCTGCGTTTATCACAACAGGCACATCGTCTTTCCAAGATGACTTGAAAATTTCGTTGAAGTCATCTATTTGAACTTGCATATCATCTACATAAATCTTTTTATCCTTGTCTATGGTTACTTTGAGCATCTTTTTTTGCTCAATAGTAGGAGCTTCTGCATTTGGCAACTCAACTTTTATGCCCTGGCTCATAAGCGGAGCGGATATTAAGAACACTATCAAGATGGCAAAAACAACATCTATCAAATTGGTTAAGTTCATCTCCTGATTCAGAGCTTTGCCACGACTTCTTTTCATTTTTGTAATTCCCTGTCTGCAATGCCTTTTTCTATTGCCAATAAATCTCCACGCTTAAACAGGCTCAGCAAATGCGAAGCAAAATTGTAATAAAGAATTTCCTGGCGATTGTTGCGAGATGCAAAATAATTAAATGCCATGGATGCCGGTATAGCTGCCATCAAACCGGCAACGGTTGTAATAAGAGCCACTGCTATTCCGGGTGCCACAATGCTCAGGTCTGCGGAGCCGTGCGAACCTATTTCATAAAAAGATTGCATTATGCCCCACACAGTTCCGAAAAGCCCGAAAAACGGCGACACGTTGGATATTATGGCAAGGCCAGATAGCCTGGAATCTTCTTCCAGCCTGCAAGCTTCAATTTCGCGCTGCATTGTATCTTCCAGCATTTCTGAGCGTGGAGCCAGCGTTTCTGCGCTTACAAACCGGCTTAAATTTTGGGCTTCTTTCAGCACTGCATTGGCTATGTTTTTAAGCGGGCATTCAGGAACTTTTACGGTAAGCTCATTAATTTCCGCAAATAGCTTTACTCTTGCGAAGGACTTATAAAACTTGGCATTTGTCTGTTGCTTATGTTTTAGCGAAATCTGTTTGGTTATTATTATTCCCCATGTTATCAGGGAAAAAAAGGCCAAAAGTAAAAGGATGGCTATGGTAACAGGGTCGCCCAGCGACATCTTTAATATTTCAATAGTGATTTTCATGGTTGAGAAAATAGTAAATTAAAACATTATGCCCCGCCTTGCGACCGAACAGGACTGCGAATGGATTGCTGCTATTATGCCGCAATGGAAGCCAAACTCAACTTCTTGGGTATTGGACAGGAAAGCCTTTGCCGTGTGGCAAATGGCAGTTGATGAATGTGAGCTTTTATACATAGCGGTTGTTCAAGCCGAGCGGGGCAAGGGTTTTGCGAAAATGCTTATGGAGCATTGCCATAGGGAGCTTGTTGCGCTGGGGGCTAAAAGTTTTTTCTTGGAAGTTAGAAAGAGCAACTCGGTAGCGATTGCTCTTTATGAAAAATTGGGGTACAAGAAAATCGCCGAGAGAAAAGCGTATTATGCGGACGGCGAAGATGCTATGGTTATGAAATTAGTACAATTCTTTTAGCATCTGTTCCACAAGCTGTGGGCTGAATCTGTCTTGGCGTTTGCCGTTTATGTAGAAATTGGGTGTTCCCTGAACTCCTACTTCCATTCCGAGCACCATGTCTCGGTCTATTATGGCTTGTTTTTCAACATCCAAAACCATGTCTTTTTTGAACCGCTCAATGTTTAAGCCAATCTGCTGGGCCACGGCTATAAAGGTTGAATCGGTCAAATTGTTGTAATGAGGAGCGAGTGCCCAACGGTATTCCCAGAATTTGCCTTGCCTTTGAGCGGCTATTGCTGCAGCGCTTGCGGCAGGAGCCTCTTTGTGAAAGCTAAGCGGGAAGTGTTTATATACAAGGCGAATTTTGTCAGGATTTGCACGAACTATTGAATCCAGCACCGGAGCTACTCTTGCGCAGAATGGGCATTGGAATTCTGTAAATTCAACGATAACCAACTTTGCGTTAGGGTTGCCTATGGAAGGGCTGTCACCGATTTTCAGGTCATGCACCTTGTTTGCGTTTGCTATCTCCTGTTTAACTTGCTCATAGGATGATCTCATGCCTACTTCAATAATATAGCCCAGCACGCTTTTAACTTCAGCCAATTCGGCGGCAAGGCCCTCGGACTTCTGTTGCGGCGCCTGATTTGCTCCTTCACTTTGTGGCGGAATGGCAGTTTTTGATGCTCCGCAAGAAATTACAAAGAGCAACAGGAACAGAGAAAGGATAATTTTTTTCATAGAATTAATATAGAAAAATCTCAGAATTGCCTTCAATCACGCTTCCGCATTCAAATACGGTTTCTCCTTTGCTCTCCAAATGTTTGCGAATTTCTGCTACATCGGAAGGCGCAGAGAATACCAGCATGCCTATTCCCATATTGAATGTTCTGTACATTTCGTCATCTTCAACATTTCCGCATTTTTGAATCAGGTTGAAAATGTCTGGAACCTGCCATGCGGAGCGATTTATTTTGACGGAAACGCCTTTTGGCAAAATGCGTGGTATGTTGCCTTGAAAGCCTGAGCCTGTTATGTGCACAAGACCCTGCAGTTTTTTTGCGTGAACCAAATCTATCAAAGAGTGATAATAGCTGCGATGCGGAACCGCAAGTACTTTGCCTGTATCGCTGTTCAGTTTATAGCCTCCGGCTTCCAGTGCTTTGCGTGCAAGCGAGTAACCGTTGGTGTGCAAGCCTGTGGACGGCATTCCCAAGACAACTGTGCCGGGAGTAATTTTTTTCCCGTCTATTATTTCATCCCGTTCAACAACGCCTACTATGGTTCCGGAAATATCGTATTCGCCTTCGTGATACATGCCGGGCATTTCCGCAGTTTCTCCGCCTATTAGAACGCAGTCATTTTCTCTGCATGCCTTTGCCATGCCTTCAACAACGGCTTCCAAAACTCCGGCTTCCAGTTTGCCTGTTGCAAGGTAATCCAAAAAGAAAAGCGGCCTTGCACCTTGAACCAAAATATCATTGCAGCAATGATTTACAATATCTTGCCCGGGCAGGTCGTGGCTTTTGAGAGCGAAGTGCACTTTGAGTTTTGTGCCCACTCCATCAACAGAAGATACCAGAACCGGGTCTTTCAATCCCAGATGATTAAGCGTGAACAATCCGCCAAAATTGCCTATATCACCGAGTACACCGGCATTGAATGTGGTGCGGACGGATTTTTTTACACCTATCATGGCCTTGTCTGCTCTTGCGAGAGACACGCCGGCATCTTCATAGTTCATTTATACAAGTCCTTCAACATTCGTTCTATTACCTTAGGATTCATGTTTTCTTGGCGTTTGCCGTTTACGTAGAAGTTAGGTGTTCCACTAACTCCTACTTCCATTCCGAGCTTCATATCACGGTCTATTATGGCTAGCTTTTCTTCATCCAAAACCATGTCTTTTTTGAACTGTTCAACATTTAAGCCTACCTGTTCAGCCACAGCAATAAAGGTTGAGTCGTTAAGGCTGCTGAAATGAGGAGCCAAAGCCCAGCGGTATTCCCAGAATTTGTTCTGCTTTCCGGCAGCTATGGTTGCTGCGCCTGCAGCAGGAGCCTCTTTGTGGAAGTTCAATGGGAAGTGCTTATATACAAGGCGAATTTTATCCGGGTTCGCACGAACTATGGAGTCCAGCATGGGAGCGATTCTTGCGCAGAATGGGCATTGGAATTCGGTGAATTCAACGATTACCAGCTTGGCTTTTGGGCTGCCTATGGAGGGGCTTTCGTCTATTTTCAGGTCATAAACCGTGTTAGCCTTTTCCTTAACCTCTTCATAGGCTCCGTTTAAGGCAAAATTCAGCACGCTTTTTACTTCGGCTATCTCGGCGGTAAGGCTCTCAACCTTCTTTTGCAAAGCAGCATTGCTTTGCGGGTTTGGCTCCTGGCAAGAAATCATAGCCAGTGACACTAACAGAATAAGGATAATTTTTTTCATGTGTATTAATATAGAAAATTCAGCACATCTTCCCCTTCATTCGCACGCTTCTCCAATTCCTCGCAATGCTTAATCCGGTCCTGAATTTCCTTGTACCGCTCAAAGTCCTCTCTAGCAGCTTTTAATTCCGCTTTCAAACGCAAAATGCGGAGTTTTATCACAGCATTTGAGAATTCCTTTATTGCGCCTTCTTTTGACAAAGGTTTTTCCGGCAAATTCGCAAGCAGTTCCTTGTGCGCACCGGGCAATTTGTCGTAGAGAATTTTTAAGTCTATTTTGCCTGACTCCTCGTAAAGCGCATAGCTATAATCCAAAAGCTCGGCAAGCCAGCGTGAAGATAAAAGGCTGGGATCGCAAATTCGGATTGCCGCAGCTTGAAGCTCGGGATTTTTGAGAACTGCATTTACAAGCCAGATTTCCGTGCCGGGCAATGACTTCCAGGGAATTTCCTCTGTGTTTTGCACTACCTGCGATTTTTGCTTGAAAATCGGCAGGCTAACTGATGTGCCGAATCTTTCCTTCAATAGATTCAAATACTGGATTTTTAGCTCGGCGTTGTTCATTGTGGCTATCAGTTTTTTTGTTCTCTCTACAAATTTTGCTTTTTCATCGGGTGATGCGAGCTGGGTTTTATCTGCCAAATAGTTAAGCCAGTTTTTTGCCTCGCCCTGGTGCTTTTTAAAAGCCTCTGCGCCACCTTGCATAACAAGAGAATCCGGGTCAATTTTTTCGCCGCTCTTGCTCATCAAATTCACAACGCTTACGGAAAAACTCTGCCCAAGCA
>Ga0209755_10000533_pt1 | contig 69014 bp, 60 predicted proteins | sample TergutCo191P1_FD_187301 | JGI IMG/M metagenome (GOLD analysis project Ga0209755, IMG submission 187301) | Cornitermes sp. P1 segment gut microbial communities from Petit-Saut dam, French Guiana - Co191P1 (SPAdes) (version 2) | ecosystem: Host-associated > Arthropoda: Insects > Digestive system...
CATCATATAATGCACGCGCAGCGTGTTGTTGAGAAAAAGCAGCAAGATGCGGCGCACAATAAAAGTCAATGAGATTGGAAATGCGCAAACGCTCCAGCGTAAGCTGTGCGCCCGGGCATGTTTGTGTAAATTTCTCTGCCTCTAGCCTCATGGGAGTATTTTATTACGTTTTTTACAGGAGTGTCAAGGGGTGTTTAACACACTATGGTCTTTAACATTTAGCTCCGGTAACTCAGGTGCCGCAACCCTGACCCTTCTTACAGCGTATCGTCAACATTAAAGCGGAAGACGGGAGTCGGACCCGCGACATCGACCTTGGCAAGGTCGCGCTCTACCACTGAGCTACTTCCGCGCTTTTGTTCATCCTAATAAAAAAATAAAAACATGTCAACCCGGTAAGGGGCGTCGGAAACGGCAAAAATGGTTTGACCGCCGTGCCTGCCTCCCCTTACTGGGTTAATATAACATTAATTTTATTAAGCTCTTCTGCGGAAAGCGGCGGCTGTGAAATGGCGGAAAGGTTTTCCTTAAGCTGAGCGGAAGAGCTGGCTCCCACTAAAACGCTGGTAATGCGCTTGTCCCGCAGTATCCACGATATGGCAAGCGACGAGAGGGTTCTTCCTCCCTCTTTGGCGATGCCGTTAAGCGCGTTTAGTTTTTTCAGCAGCCCGGGGGTTATAGAGGCTGCTTTTAAAAAGCCGTCTTTGGAAGCCCTTGATCCTTTGGGGATGGCACCGTCCAAATAACGGCCAGTTAAAAGTCCCTGCGCAAGCGGAGAAAAACAAATGCAGCCTGTTCCCTCTTTTTCCAAAACGTCTAAAAGACCGTCTTCGATCCAGCGGTTCAGCATTGAATAACTTGCCTGATGAATCAAACAGGGTACGCCTAAATTGCGCAATACAGAAATTGCTTTTGCGCTTTGACCATCGTCGTAATTGGAGATGCCTGCGTACAGCGCTTTTCCCTGACGCACGATGTCGGCTAAAGCGCCCATCGTCTCTTCTATAGGGGTGTCGGGGTCAGGGCGGTGGCTGTAAAAAATATCGACATAATCGAGTCCCATACGTTTAAGGCTAACGTCCAGACTTGCGATAAGGTACTTTCTGCTGCCCCATTCGCCGTATGGCCCCGGCCACATGTCGTAGCCAGCCTTTGTAGAGACAATTATTTCGTCGCGATAGGAGAGCAGGTTTTCTTTTAATATTTTGCCAAAGGTGATTTCTGCGCTGCCCGGCGGCGGGCCGTAATTATTCGCAAGATCAAAATGACATACTCCCGCGTCAAATGCTGCCAGAACTGTTTCGCGTCCTGTTTTGTAACAGTCGCCTTTGCCGAAGTTGTGCCAAAGACCAAGTGAAATCTCCGGCAGTTTAAGGCCGCTTTTTGCGCACCTTCGGTACTTCATCGATTCATATCGATCTTCTTTTGCCGTATATGACATGGTAGCAGCTATAATAGCAGCTACCTGGAAAAAATGCTATACTTTCCGCATGGCTTTAAATTGCGGTATTGTCGGACTTCCCAATGTGGGAAAATCCACGATTTTTTCGGCTTTAAGTTCCGCTCCTGCAGAGGCGGCAAACTACCCTTTCTGTACAATCAGTCCCAACGTGGGAATTGCAAGCGTTCCCGATTCGCGGCTTGACGCGCTTTCGGCTCTCTTTAAACCGCAGCGGACGATTCCCGCGGCTGTCGAGTTTGTCGATATCGCGGGTCTTGTAAAAGGCGCATCCAAAGGCGAGGGGCTGGGCAATCAGTTTCTCTCGCATATCCGCGAAGTGGCGGTTTATGCGCACGTTGTCCGCTGTTTCGAAAACGCCGATGTCATCCATGTAAATAACAAGGTTGATCCTCTCTCCGATATGGAAGTCATCGATATTGAGCTTGCCCTCGCCGATTTGCAGGGCGTTGCCAAACGCAGGGAACGCGCCGAAAAATTGCTCAAGGTGCAAACCGAAAAAGCCGCCGCGCAAATCGTGCTTTCCGCTCTTGCAAAAATCGAGCCTGCCCTTGAAGACGGAAAACCTGTGCGCTCTGTCGATTTAACCGATGACGAAAAAACTTCCATTTACGATTGTAATTTTATAACAGCCAAACCTCAGCTTTATGTTTGTAATGTTGACGAAGAAGCAATAAAAAATCTTGCCGCAGGCGGCAACGGAAACGCTCATGTTGAGGCAGTCAGGAAACGCGCGGAATCGGAAGGCTCCATGGCGGTCTGTATCTGCGGCAAGTTTGAGGCGGAGCTTTCAGGCATCACGGACATGGAAGAAAAGAGCGCGTTTTTGGAAGAGCTTGGCCTAAAAGAGCCGGGGCTTTCGACATTGATTCGCTCGGCTTATAAGCTGTTAAATCTGCGCACATATTTTACGGCGGGCGAAGACGAATGCCGCGCATGGACCATTCACGCCGGCGATACCGCGCCCAGGGCGGCGGGAGTTATTCACACGGATTTCGAGAAGGGGTTTATCAAGGCTGAGGTTTATTCCTGCGATGACATTTTTAAGTACGGCACAGAAGCCAAAATCAAGGAAGCTGGCAAGTATCGAATAGAAGGCCGTGAATATATTGTTCAGGATGGGGATGTTATTTTCTTTAAGTTTAATGTATAGTTAATTATGGTGCGGCCGGAGTCACTGCAAAAATACGCTCTCTTTGGCGGTTTGTTGGATGAACAGATCGAAAACATAATGCCGCTCATGGTTAACGAAAGTTTTAACCCCGATGAGTATATAATCACCGAAGGAAAACCCAACGATAAAATATATTTTCTAATCGAGGGTCATGTGGCAGTAACCAAAAAGGACATCGTTCTCTCTCATTTTGGCGAGGGCGAAGCATTCGGCGAAATGGAAGTCCTCGACGTTATGCCGGCAATCGCTTCAATAAAAGCCCTTTCCCAGGTTAAGGCAATGTCGATATCCAATAAAAATCTTCGCGAGATTTATAAACTTGATGTAAAAACTTTTTCGCTCATGATAATGAACCTTGCGCGTGATTTATCAAGACGGCTGCGCAGAATGGACGAAAAAATGGCGGCTCTGCCCGCGCAATCGCAATTTCTTATTTAACGAACAGGAGATATTATGATTTTTAATCCCGAAAACGAATGTATGGAAAGCGCCGCGCGGAAAAAGATTCAGCTTGCCGCGTTAAAAAATCTTACAGAGACGGTTTACTCAAACGTGCCGTTTTACCGACAAAAAATTGAGGAAGCGGGAATCACTCCAAGAGACATCCACAGCATTGGCGATATAGAAAAACTCCCCTTTACCACAAAGGATGACCTGCGGATAAATTATCCTCACGGACTTCGCGCGTGTCCCAAAGATCGAATTGTCGAAGCGCACATGAGCACAGGCACAACAGGAAAACCTGTCGTAAACGAATACACGGAAAAAGATATTGATATCTGGCGTCAATCCATGGCAAGAACCCTCGCGGGGGCAGGCTGTACGCGCAACGACATCGTTCAAAATTGTTACGGCTACGGGCTTTTTACAGGCGGCATGGGCGTTCATTACGGCGCAATTACAGTCGGCGCGGAAGTGCTGCCAATGTCCAGCGGCAATACGGAACGTCAGCTGATGATACTGCGCGATTTTGGTTCGACAGTTTTAACATGCACGCCTTCGTATGCCCTCTACCTTGCAGAACAAGCGCTTGACGCAGGCATCGATTTAAAAACTCTTCCAATCGGCAAAGGCTGTTTCGGCGCGGAAGCGTGGAGCGAAAACATGCGCACAGAAATCGAAGAGCGTTACGACATGAAAGCGTACGACATTTACGGCTTGACGGAAATCATCGGTCCCGGCGTAGCGTTTGAATGTGAGGCGCAGGACGGCCTTCACGTAAACGAAGATTTTTTCTATCCCGAAATAATCGATCCCGACACAGGAAAAATTCTTCCAGCCGGCGAAAAAGGCGAACTTGTTTTTACAACATTGACGCGCGAAGGAACGCCGCTTTTACGTTACCGCACACGCGACATCACTTTTATAATCGAAGAACCATGCACATGCGGACGCACAACGCGGCGCATACATCGTCTCTTCGGACGCACCGACGACATGCTGATCATCCGCGGCGTCAATGTCTTCCCAAGTCAAATTGAACAGGCATTAATAGAAATTGAAGGAACTGAACCTCAGTATCTCATCATCGTAAGCCGCGGCGAAAATCACCTGGACGAAGTTGAATTACAGGTCGAGGTAAAAAAAGAACTTTTCAGCGACGAAACACGCGGTCTTGAAATCCTTCGCAGCCGCATAGAACACATAATGAAGAGTAAATTGCAAATCAGCATGAAGGTAAAACTTGTCGAACCAAAAACAATTATCCGCCCGGAGGCAGGAAAAGTAAAAAGAGTTATCGACAACAGGAAAATATAAGAGTACAATAATAATCATAGTGTTGTAACAAAACTGGGGGAAAGTCATGGGAATCAAACAAATATCGGTTTTTCTGGAAAACACCACGGGCAGATTAAGCGAAGTTACAAAAACGCTTGCGGGCGCACAGATCAATCTGCGCGCAATAAGCATAGCCGACACTGCGGATTTTGGAATCTTGCGGCTTATCGTTGACAAGAACGACAAAGCGGTTGAGACGCTTAACGCCGCGGGTTTTACTACAAGACAGACCGATGTTGTCGCGGTTGAAATCGAAGATACCCCGGGAAGCCTTGCGAGATTGATGGAACTTTTTAAAGACTCGCAGGTCAATATTGAATATCTTTACGCTTCACTTGAAGGTCAAATCGGAAAAGCGGTTGTTATATTTAAACTTGAAGATCACGCGAAAGGACAAAAGATATTAAACGATAATAATATAAAAATGGCTAATAGTTTTTAAAACCTGATCACAAGGAGTTTTTTTTGAAAATTTTAATGGTTTCGAGTGAAGCTGTTCCCTGGGCGAAAACCGGCGGGCTTGCTGATGCTGTTTCTGCTCTTTCGATCAGTCTTTCCAAATTGGGTCATGATGTCAGGATCGTAATTCCGCGTTACTATCCCATAGATCGCAGCAAGTTAAAATTATTGCCGGGCGCAATGGGAACACCGATGGGCGGCGGCGTTGAAGAATGGAGCGCGATTTACACTACCGATATGCCCGGAACCTCCAAAAAAAATCCTGTTAAAGTTTATTTTATTGATCACGAAATCTTTTTCGGCAGGGACGGAATTTACGGAAGCCCGACAGAAACAGATTTTATCGATAACTCAAGACGTTTTATGTATTTTTCGCGCGCGGCGTTTCAGCTTTGCAGAAAAATAAAATGGTACCCTGATGTTCTTCATGCGCATGACTGGCCTGCCGCTGTTGCGCCGGTTTATTTAAAATTCGCAGAAAGGGTTCCCGGCAGCAAGGGCGAATTTAAAAACACGATATCGATTCTTACGATACACAATCTTGGATATCAGGGAATTTATCACAAAGATAATTTTGATTATGCGGGTTTTGGCTGGGATGTTTTTTACAACGCGGGCTTTGAAGACTGGAGCATGTTAAATATGCTTAAAGCCGGTCTTTACAGCGCGGATAAAATTAACACAGTTTCACCTAACTACGCCGAGGAAACAAAGACACAGGCTCACGGATTCAGGCTTGACGGCGTTTTGCGCTATCGCAGCGCCGACTATTGCGGCATTCTTAACGGAATCGACACAGCCGTATGGAATCCCGCAATAGACACATATATCCCTCAAACTTATTCGATAAAAAACATGGAAGGAAAAGCGATCGCAAAAGAGACGCTTCAAAAAGAATTTGGTCTTCCGCGCAATTCAAACGTGCCGATTATCGGAATGGTTACGCGCTTAACGGATCAAAAAGGTGTCGGCGAATTATTTGGTCCGACTTACGGTTCCGCGTGGTCAATTTGCCGCGACATGGATCTGCAGCTTGTTCTTTTGGGTTCGGGCGAATCATGGTGCGAAAATGAAATTTCCGGGTTAGCTTCGCGTCTTTCAAACTTTAAAGCAAAAATCGGCTACAGCGAAAAACTCAGCCACTTAATAGAAGCAGGCGCCGACTTTTTCCTGATGCCCAGCCGTTACGAGCCATGCGGTCTTAATCAAATGTATTCGCTCGTTTACGGGACACTCCCGATCGTACGCGCCACAGGCGGTCTTGTTGACACGGTAGAAAACTACAACGAAAAAACCGGCGAAGGCACAGGCTTCATGTTCGATTATTTAGATCCGCATTCAATTTACAACACAGTAGGCTGGGCAGTTTGGGCATGGTACAACAAACGCAAAGACATTGACAAAATGAGAAAGCGCGGAATGACACATAACTTTTCGTGGGAAAATTCTGCGCTTAAATACATGGAAATGTACGAATCAACTTTTAAATCGCAAGGTATTAAAGCGCCCAAAAAAGTTGCCGCGCCTGAAGAAAAATAGTAATTTTCATATTGTCCGCGAATTTCCGCCGATTTTCACGCTGAAAATTTAGAATACCCTAACCACAAACCACATTCACCGCTGCCTTACGTAGCTGCTAATGTAGCTGCTACGGTAGTTGCTACTATACCTGCTACCATAGCTGTTACCTATTTTTGCGCAGAAAAAAACGTTCCTTTTTTTATAGCACCAAACCGATGCGAAAACAGGAGAAAAAAGCAGTCGTTGGCTGCTTCCTTGACGCAAAAATTTGGAGGAAAAAATGAAGAAAATTATTGCGATTTTAGTAGTATTCGCAATGGTCACAACTGTTGCGTTTGCTGAAACATCAATCAATGCTTCTATTGAAACACGCTGGACAATTGCACAGGGTAGCACATCTGGTGGTTCAGTAACAACCGTAGGTGAAGTTTATGCTGCCACAATTGGTTTTACTGGAGCTAATGATGAAGGTACATTTGGCGGAAGAATGCAATATGTATTTAACGCTGTAAGAGGACATAACTATGATACAACAATTGGTAATGCAAAATTAGAGATTGCATACGCATGGTGGGAGCCGATTCCGCAGTTAAGACTCTTCCTTGGACAGGATGGAGATGGTATGTTCAATACAGCAGGTCTTTCACGCTGGGGACACCACAGAATGGATCGCGGTATTGCGGTAGAAGATTGGGATGCTGGTAATTATTTAATTGGTAACTGGGACGAATTTGGAATGGCATTAATTGTTAAACCAATTGATGGTCTTGCAATTAATCTTGCATTTAATATTCCCGGAGTTAACCCAAGTTCATTTACTCCTAGTAGTGCTAATGCAATAGAACTTGGAGATTGGTTCAAAGGTATTCAGGCACAGGTTTCTTATGCTCTTGATGGAGTAGGTACATTCCTTGTTACTTATAGAGGTGAGAATCATCGCCAATATAACAACAGAATCGGTTTAACATATCAATCAGCTGGATTTGTTGATGGCCTTGCTTTTGAAGTTGGCGGTAACTATGATTTAAGTAGCAATGTAGCAGCAGAAAATGCTCTCTACTTTGGTGCTGGCGTTCATTACAGTCTAGATAATTTTGGCGTGAGATTCCGCGCTATGTTACATCCATCAAGTGTTGCATTCATGTATAAAGTTGACGTTATGCCTTTCTATGCATTTAGCTTTGGAACACTTTTCTGCAACATTCGAATTGCTAATTTTCATGACCATGATGATAAATATGTTGGAAATGGAAATATTGGTTTCCACATCAACCCCTACTTGAGATTAGCAATAGGCGGCGGCGATTTCCGTTTTGGCGTCATGTTTGAAGACGATGATGGAAATGGCACATTTGGCTGGAAAGTACCTATTTCAATGTTGATCAGCTTCTAAAATCGCTTAGTTAGTTGTTAATAAAAAAGCTCGCCGTCAGGCGGGCTTTTTTTTGCTTTAAGAATTTCTCAGTATTTATAAATATATATATTGACATATTAATAACAATCAATGGCAATGAAGAAGATAGACATATTGCTATAGGATTTGCCAATAAGCCGCCAATGATTGTAAGTTTTTCGGAATCAAATATTCAAATAATCCGAATTATTTCTGCTAGAAGGGCGAAAAAACACGAAATGGAGGCGTTTTACCATGAAAAGAATGGGTTCGTGTTAAATCAATAAAAGTTGCTGTTACTTGCAAACTGTATGCAGATATAGTAGGATGGCTCAAACAGGGCAGGGTTATCCCCGTTTAAATTCTATTTTACGTCATGTTATGTCTCATGCGCGCTAAATAATTTTTTATTAAAATATATCATCATAAAAAAAGCCCGCCATCAGGCGAGCTTTTTTTACTAACAACCAGGCATTCTTAGAAATTCACAAGCATTGAAACAGGAACTCTCCAGTTAATTGTACCGCTGCCGTTTCTATCTTCAACCATTACACCAACGCGGAAGTCATGACCGCCCATCGGCATTCTGAGGTATGGATTGATATGGAAACCTATTTTATCGCTGCCATTGAGAACTTCGGAACCACTTGCATGATGAACATTGGCAACTCTGAAGTTGATGAAAAGTGTTCCAAAATCAAAATTAATAAACGGCATAATATCCGCTTTAAATATAAAGTAAGTGTCATTTGGTCTCATCTGGAAACGTGATCTAATTCCCCACATATCAGCATTGTAGTGTACGCCAAGCGCAGCATAAATGACCTCACGAGTCAAATTATAATTACCGCCAACCTCAAAAGAAAGACCGTCTACAAATCCAGCTGACTGGTATGTCAAACCAATTGCGTCATCATCCATGCTTTTATATGTAACAAAAAAATTACCAACACCATCAAGAGAATATGATACCTGTACCTGGATACGATTTTCAAATACACTGCCAATTTCTGCGTTAGCACCAAGATTCATGGCGAAATTAATTGCAAGACCTTCGATTGGATAAATCATTAATGCCATACCGAAACTATCCCAGTTACCAAGAAGGTAATTTTGTGCATCCCAGTCTTCTACAGCAATACCGCGATCCATTCTGTGGTGTCCCCAGCGGATAAGGTTAGCTGTATTAAACATACCATCACCATCCTGTCCAAGGTAGAATTTAATCTGAGGAATTGGCTGCCACCATGCGAAAGCTCTGTCGGTGTAAGCTGCTGTGCCGCTCCAGTGACCCTGCGGAACCATTTTATATGTTCCACCATAAGTACCCTCATCATTAGATGTTGAAAACTGGATCGATGAGTTACTAAATCCACCACCAGTAACAACAGTATCATTTGCACCATTGCCTGCAATTTGCCAACGTACTTCTACAGAACCACTGATTGATGTCTCAGCAAACGCAACGGTTGCGACCATTGCGAATACTACTAAAATCGCAATAATTTTCTTCATTTTTTCCTCCAAATTTTTGCGTCAAGGAAGCAGCCAACGACTGCTTTTTTCTCCTGTTTTCGCATCGGTTTGGTGCTATAAAAAAAGGAAGGTTTAAATTTGGTGTAAATTTGCAGGGGATAGGAGATGAATTAGAGCGTTATATTGACATTACAATATTGTAATCATGTCAGAAGAGCGAAACGGAAATTTAAAATCGGCAGATAGATATTAACTTAGTCAAAGATGATATAATACAACATGACAGAAAGAGAAACAGAATATATCAAAAATTATCCAGAAGCGTCATTGATTGTTGCCATGGCAGAAAGCACATGGGTTGGAAACTGTAAAACTGCCAAAATAGAATTTTCTATATCAGATAACTTGAAAGTTAAATTAAAGGAACTCTTGGGGAAGGAAATACAGAAAATTTTCATTACCGATAGTGATGCCCGGCACATTAAGAAACATCATGGGCAAAATGAAGAAAAACGAGGTCAGGTAGACATTACCCCGGCAGATTTTGCTCTTATTCCCGTTGTTATGAATGAATTTGATACTGTCGAACACACAGGAGAAGATAAACATGGTAATAAAAAACTGTTTTTTACCAAAAAAATTGACAATATTTTTTATATAGGCAGTATTGAAAGGGGTAATAACCAGATAGGAGTTATCACTTTATGGAAAAAAAAGGCGTAAAAGCCCGGATGGGTGTCTAATGTTTGGCTAATACCGTAAGGTATCTCCCCCCTAGACCGAACGTCCGAAACGACCCCAACCAGCCCCTACCTGTATTATCGTATTATTTACTCTATTCGTCAAGAAAGATAAATGAGTCATTTTTCATAATATATCACCCAAAAAAAAGCCCGCCTGACGGCGAGCTTTTTTATTAACAACTAAGCGATCTTAGAAGTTTACGAGCATCGAAACAGGGAGTCTCCAGCTGATTGTGCCGTCGCCGTTATGATCTTCAAGTAAGAGACCAACGCGGAAGTCATGTCCGCCCATCGGCATTCTGAGATAAGGATTAACGTGCCAGCCAATTGTGCTTGAATTAACAGTTAAAACTCTGAAGTTGACGAAAAGTGTTCCGAAATCAAAGTTAAAGAAAGGCATTATGTCTGCTTTGAGATAGAAGAAACTTGCATTAGGCTGCATGAAGAAACGGCTTCTAACACCCCAAACATCAGCATTGTAATGTACGCCGATACCAACATAGATAATGTCATTGTCCAAGTTGTAGTTACCGCCAACTTCAAAAGAAAGACCATCAACAAATCCGGCTGATTGGTATGTTAAACCAATTCTGTCCTGACCTGAATTCTTGAATGTGACGATGAATGTACCAACACCATCAAGCCCATATGAAGCCTGTACCTGCAAGTTTTCAAGAGGTCCGTTTGTTGCATCATATTCAGCAGCACTCTGAGGGATGTTCATTGCAAAGTTAACTGCAAGACCGTCAATAGGTCTGATCATTAATGCAAGACCGAAAGCATCCCAGTTACCAAGAAGGTAATCACCAGCATCCCAATCTTCTACCGCAATACCGCGATCCATTCTGTGGTGTCCCCAGCGTGAAAGATTAGCTGTGTTGAAGTGACCGTCACCATCGAAGCCCAAGAATACTCTTAATTGAGGAATCGGCTGCCACCATGCAAATACTCTGTCCCATTTGTACCACTGTGGTGCAACTTCCCAAGTTCTTCCAGGATTCGGCTGATGTCCGCCAAATACAAACTTAGCCATGCCGCCGTATGTACCTTCATCATTTCCGCCTGACAAAAAGAAAGCCGCATTATCAATAGCTCCACTGGTCCTTATAATATCAGGAGCGCCGCCCGCTATACTCCAACGTACTTCAGCAGAACCACCAAATGTTGTCTCAGCAAACGCAACGGTTGCGACCATTGCGAATACTACTAAAATCGCAATAATTTTCTTCATTTTTTCCTCCAAATTTTTGCGTCAAGGAAGCAGCCAACGACTGCTTTTTCTCCTATTCTCGCATCGGTTTGGTGCTATAAAAAAAGGAACCTTTTTTTATAGCAAAACCTTCACTGAATGAAAGAGGCGATCAACGATCACCGTAGACCTTTCACTTTAATATATATATAACATAAAAGATGAATAAATGTCAAGCCTTTTCATAAATTTTTTCATTTTTCTCAAAAAAAAATTTGAGGCTTCAAAAACCGCCAATTTTGATAGAAATATGCCTCATTTTGACACAATTCAAGCATCTGTAAAGTATAATATTACGAAAAATAGTAATATATTCTCCTTAGATTTAATAAAAAAATAACAAAAAAATCATCATAATTATATTTTTTGATTATTTGTAACCGTTTTTCCACGCAATCGCCGCTATGGTAGTTGCTACTTAAGCTGCTTAGATAGCTGCTACATAAGCTGCTACCTATTTTTGCGCAGAAAAAAACCTTCCTTTTTTTAAAGTAAAAAACCAATGCGTAAGATGGGGAAAAAAAGCAGTCGTTGGCTGCTTCCTTGACGCAAAAATTTGGAGGAAAATAATGAAAAAAATTATTGCGATTTTAGTAGTATTCGCAATGGTTGCAGCTGTTGCGTTTGCTGAAACAACAGTGTTTGGTTCAGTTGAAACACGTTGGGCCATAGCTCAGGATACTGGTAGCGGTGTTACAACACAGGGATGGCAGCATGCTGCTACAGCTGGATTATCGGCTGTAAACGATGAGGGAACTTTAGGTGGTATGTTTAAATTGACTTTTGCCGATGATGGTCATCCCAATGATGGATCAAGCGGTGATGTCATGGCATGGGTACGACCAGACAGGTTCTTTGTTTGGTGGCAGCCAATTCCTCAAGTTAGGTTTTTCCTTGGTGAAGACGGCGATGGTCTTATGAACTCTGCCAATATTATTCGTTGGGCACATCACAGAATGCCTCGAGGTATTGCAGTTGAAGGTTGGGATGGAAGTGATTACCTTCTTGGTAATTATGATAATTTTGGTGCGGTAATCTCCATTATGCCTATTGATTGGGTAACTCTTCATGTAGCATTGGGTCTTGGCGCAAGAGAATCTAACGGTTCAAATGGCGCTATGGATTTTTCAGATCTGTTTCAGGACCATCTCCAAATTCAAGCAGTAATTGCACCTGAAGGAATTGGAACATTTTATCTTACATATCGTCAGAATAGCGTTTCCTCTTGGCCGGTTAGTACAGATCGTATTGGTTTAACATACCTTTCAGGTTCGTTTATTGAAGGACTTCAATTCGAAGTCGGCGGTAACTATGCTCTTACCGGTAATGATGATCCCATTAGATTCGCTATTGGCGCAACCTATAGCTTGGACGCTTTCGGTGTGAGATTCAGAGCTGTTATGCACCCACGATCATCATTTTTCTTTTTCCAGGCTGACGTAATGCCGTATTATGCATTTGATTTTGGAACATTATTTTTTAACATCAGACTTTGTCAGGAAAATTCAAACAACATCGGATGGCACATTAACCCGTACCTTAGAATGAACATTGGCGGCGGTGATTTACGCGTTGGTTTCTTACTTGAAGACCATGATGGCAATGGAAGCTTCACATGGAAATTACCGATTTCAATGCTGGTTTCTTTCTAAGATCGCTTGTATTGATCGCTTGATTTTTTAAAAAGGCCTGCCGTCCGGCAGGTCTTTTTTTATGTTGATTTTCGTCTTTTTATGCGCTGCCTTGACTATCCGAAAAAAATGCGTCATTATATAATTATGAAATCTACTTATAAATTAACTATCATTTTATTACTGGCTTTCAGTATCATCTGCGCGTCATGCAATACTTCAGGCAGCCAGCCGGAACCGTTTACTGTTAATCACAATTCTCCGCAGGTTCCAATGGGAGAAATCGAAGTACAATTTGATACCTTTTTATCGATAGCCGGGTTAAGAAAGCAATCGGTTGCTGTAACGTATTATCCAAGGGAAGATGCCGTATGCCTTCAATACAGGATGGATTTTATAAATTATCGCCAATTCTGGAGCAGAACCGGACGTCAGGCCTTTATCAGCGCTCTGGAGCAGTATAACAGAGAATTCGAAGAACGAACGCTTAGAAGAAGCGGAAGAACGACGCGGGCTTACGGCGTTGTTCAGGGTTTTTTAATATGGCAGCAGTTCGCTTTTTCAGTCCGCGCGCGGGCAAACATGAATGTCGAATTGGGATACGGTTTTAAAGACAGGTCTCCTTACTTCTTAATAAATCAGCGTGATGCGGAATTTATCGACCCGAGTTCACAGGATAATTACAGGGCAAGTCCCGTCATTCCGATGTATTTAACAAGAGCGCAGGCAGCCGAGCTGGCGGCGTTTTTTGATCAGGCTTTACTAAGCGGACTTGTTTCTCCGGATACAAACATACCGATGAGCCCGGATGTCTATGAAGAAGCGGAAACCGGTTCTTCTCCTTCTTCCGGTGCAAACAGAGACAATTATTAAACTGTATGGTATCAAAAGATGATCTTGATAAATGTGCAGCGTTAATCGCAGCATGCAGAAAAGAAATGGCCGAAAGAATTGTCGGTCAAAAAGAAATGGTAGACGGGCTTCTTGCCTCTCTTGTCGCCGGCGGGCATATCCTTCTTGAAGGCGTGCCGGGGCTTGCAAAAACTCTTGCCGTAAAAAGTCTTGCAGAAATAACAGGGCTTGATTTTAAACGCATTCAGTTTACGCCGGATCTTTTGCCGGCAGATTTAACCGGAACAATGATCTGGGAGCAGGCAAACGGTAATTTTTCCGTGCGCCGCGGACCTGTTTTTGCCAATGTCATTCTTGCGGACGAAATTAACCGCGCTCCCGCAAAGGTGCAGTCTGCGCTCCTTGAAGCAATGGAAGAAAAGCAGGTTACAATCGGCGAAACAACTTTCCCTCTGCCGGATCCTTTTTTTGTTCTGGCTACAGAAAATCCAATCGAACATGAAGGTACGTACACTTTACCGGAAGCGGAACTGGATCGATTTTTAATGAAACTTTTAATTGTCTATCCCGCGCCTGTGGAAGAACTTGATATCGTAAAAAACAGTCCCTCTTTATCATCAGGTTCGTCAAATAAAAGACCGCCGCTCTCTCCTGTATTGGATATGGAAAAACTTTCGTTTTTGCGCAGCATTGCGGACTCTATTCATGTAGACGAAGAAATAAGCAAATACATTGTATCGATAGTTACCGCAACGCGTCCTGCCTCTGTAAAAACAAGGGAAGGCGTGTACCGTTATGTGTCATTCGGGGCGTCGCCGAGAGCGTCAATTGCGCTGTACAGGTGCTGTAAAATTTTAGCGATGTTCGAAGGACGCAATTTTACAAACCCGGAAGACGTAAAAACCGCGGCTCTTCCTGTTTTGCGGCATAGGGTTGTTCTTAGTTACGAAGCCGAGGCTGAAGGCATGGATGCCGATGCCGTCATAGGAAGAATTCTTAATCACGTTCCGGTTCCATAACATTGGGACATAATGGATACGGCACATGGAAACCGGTGATTTATTACGCAGCATAATTAACCTTCCCATTTTTTCATCAAGCCTTGCGGAAGAAATGCTTGCGGGAAATTTCCGCTCAATTTTTAAAGGTCAGGGAATGGAGTTTGACGAAGCGCGTCACTACGAACCCGGCGACGATATAAGATCGATAGACTGGAATGCAAGCGCGCGCTTCGGTGTTCCGTTTGTAAAAATGTACCGCGAAGAGCGGGAGTTAACAATTTTAATTTTACTTGATGTGTCGCCGTCAATGCATCGCGGCAATATCGCGCGTCAGGGATTAAGTCCCTATGAACAGGCGATAACATGCGCGTCACTAATCGCGTTTTCCGCGGAACACACCGGGCAGCAGGTGGGATCGCTTTTTTTTGACAGGGATATCGAAAAAGTTTTTCCGCCGCGCAAAGGACGAAAATCTTTAATGTCGCTTATAATGGCGGCTTTGCAATATCAAAATAATGTTTTGCCGCGCCGGGAAAAACACGGCAGCGATATAGTGGCCGCTTTAACCGGAGCGCAGCGTATGTTAAAAAAACGCTCGCTTGTTGTCGTCATTTCTGATTTTTACAGCACAGGCTGGGAACAGGAGATGGGGCGTCTTTGCCGCAAGCACGATTGCATCGCGCTAAGAATATCAAGCTCTCAGGAACTTCCGTTTCCGGGATTGGTGTCATTGGAAGATCCGGAAACCGGAGTGCGCATAGAAGCGCCTGCGGGATTAAAATCATTTAAGGAAAGCTGGAACGAATGGCATAACGAACGCGCATCCAACTGGGAAGCGCAATGTAAAAGAAGCGGAGCCGCTTTTTTGGAACTATCAACCGAAACAGACGCGCCGTCAACATTAATTAGATTCTTCGGCAGCCGCACGCACGGGCAATTCAGTAACCGGAAAAAAATATGAAGAAAGCAAAACTCCGCGTGCAAAATAAAAAAAATATTTTAATGGTGTGGTTTGCGGTAAGTTTCTTTTTATTAAATTCTGCGCTTTACGCGCAAAGTTCCGGCGCATATTTAATACCGCGTCAAATTTTTATAGGCGATCCCGCTACTCTGGTTGTGCCGCTCCCCGCTTCCGGGCAGAATGAAAATATATTTATAAACGACGCAGAGTCGCTTCCGCAGGATCCAAATATCGACTTTAATTTGATAGTTTTGGAAAGACGCACAACCGGAAGCAGATTGATGATTGAATTCATGGTATTTACAACAGGCTCCATTACTCTTCCTGTGATTGAAATCGGAGGAGAAAAATTTGAAGGTCTTTCCATAACTGTTAACTCGCTTATGGATAATAATATGCCTCACGCGCTTTCGGGCGCGGCGGCAGCTCTTGCAATGCCAGGAACTGCGGCAATGCTTTACGGTTCAATGGCGGCGCTTGTTTTTTTTATTTTAGCTGCGGTGTGGTTTCTTCTTAAAGGACGCACTGTATTAAAAAAGTTACGTGAAATATGGAAACGCAGAAGACTTTTTAATACGATGCGCAATATAGAAAAACGCCTGCAAAGAGCGCTTTCCAGGGGACTGGACAGACGAAAAATTCTCGACAGACTTTCCGAAGAATTCAGGGATTTTCTTTCCATATTGTCGGGAAACAACTGCCGCTCCATGACAGCGCGCGAATTTTTCAACGGTATAACGCTTGATTTTTCGCAGGAATCAGATTATCAGGAAAATGCGCTGTTTTTGGGTAACTTCTTCCAAAAATGCGATGAATTGCGTTTTTCAGGCGTAAATATCGACTCGCAGGAGATAACAGATCTTTTGGATAATTTTAAATCATTTATTGATACGGCAGAAAAGCCAAAAGAAAAACATACGGAGGAGGCAAAAAATTGAGTTTTAGTTTTGACAATCCATTTATTGCCTTCTTCGCATTTTTATTGGTGCCAATCGGCATTTTAATTTACGCGCGGTTAAAAAATCCGTTTGTCGCAGCCATTCCGCTGGGCGCGCCGGGAGGCGTTCCTTTTAAAACATCGCAATTCGGCGGTCTTGTTAAACTGCTGAAATTTTTGGAAGTTACAGGCGTCCTTCTGCTTTTTTTAAGCGCGGCAGGTCCTGCGATTAAAATTTCTGAAATGGTTTTTTTAAACAGGGGCGCAGATATTATTTTTATTTTTGATGTCAGCCCAAGCATGGCGGCGCTGGACATGGACGGTAAAAGCCGGTTTGCAGCAGGAAGGGAATTAATCATCGAATTTGCACATAACCGTCCGTCAGACAGCATCGGTCTTGTGGCAGTCGGCGAAGATGCCGCGCTTTTATTGCCTCCAACTGCCGACAGAAACGCGCTTCAATACAGACTGGATCACTTGCAGCTTGGCGAACTGGGAGACGGCACAGCTCTTGGCATGGGTATTGCCGTCGCCGCATTTCATCTTGATAAATCAAACGCAAAACGAAAAGTCGCGGTTTTAATAACAGACGGCGAGAATAATGCGGGCGCAATACATCCCGAAACAGCCGCAGGTCTTATTCAGGAAATAGGAATATCGTTTTGGGTAATTGCCGCCGGATCTGCGGGAGAAGTTCCAATTGATTATACGGATCCATTCACAAGAATCCGCATCACAGGAATTTTCGATTCGCGTTATGACACAGAAAGTCTGCGGCGGCTTGCGGCATCGGGAGGCGGAACATTTATTTACGCGCCCAATATCGAAACTTTTTCATCCGCATTTTCGCAGCTTGATGATTCTGAAATTACGATACAAAGGACAAGAATTATAAACAGAAGACATTCGTTATCATTTCAATTTCTGCTTATAGCTGTTATATTGCTTATAATAGTAAAATTTGTAAGACGAAAAATATTGGGGGCAATACTATGATAATGGACAGCCCGTTAAAAAGGAAATTAATTCTTTCCAGAATATTTTTCATATTGTTTCTTGCTCTCGCTGTTGTCGCGCTTATCGGTCCAAAATGGGGAAAAGGTTACGCGCCGTCCGAATACCGCCGCGGCCTTGATATCGTTTTTGCGATTGATATTTCGCGAAGCATGGATATTAGGGATTTACAGACCGAACTTGAATCACGTCTTGAGCGCGGCGTAAACATTGCAATGAATACGATTGCTTCTGTTCCGGGCGCGCGTTATGCCGCCGCAATCGGGCGCGGCAGAGGTTATCTGGCTGTGCCGCTGACATACGACAACGAATCTGCGCTTGTTTTTTTAGGATCGATAGGCAGCTCTTCCATGACGGGAAGAAGCACAAATCTTGAAGCTCTTGTAGATGCCGCCGCAAATGCTTTTATAGCCACTTCTCCCGCAAGAAAAATAATTATTTTAATTTCAGACGGCGAATCTCATTCCGGCATTTTAAGAAACGCAATTAACCGCTGCGTAAAGGACGGCATAATTATTATTGCTGTGGCGATAGGCAGTGACGACGGACAGCGAATTTTGGAACAGGGCGATAACCCTGACCCTCAGATTGTAATCAGCCGAAGGGAAGCTGCTGTTATGCGTCAAACTGCCGAGAGAACCGGCGGCATTTACATTGACGGAAACCGCGACGATGCTGTGAATACGCTTTCTTCAAGCCTTTTATCGGCAGCGCAGGATATGGAAACCGGCGCTCTTTCCGGAGGCGAAAAAACAGAACCTGTGCAACGGCGTCCTCTTTTTGTAATTCTTGCGCTTATCGCATACTGTGCTTCAAAGTTTGTTACGCGTCAAACAAACAGGCGTTTGTCTTCCTTAACCGGCAAATTGCCGCTTGTGTCATTAGCCGCAATAATTTTAATTTTTACTTCATGTTCTCAGGGTAAATTGCTCCTTATGGAGGCAAATTATCTTAACTCCCGCGGCAGATATGATGAAGCGCTGATTCCCTATCTTAAGGCTTTAAGTCATGAAGACGCCGCTCCGTACGCGGAATACGGTCTTGGACTAACATTCTACCTGCTTGACGAAGAAAACGCGGCGCTTCAAAGATACAAAGATTCTCAAAGAATGCTTGAAAATTTTCCAAACAGCGAACACCGCGAACTAAGATACAGAAATCATTACAACACGGGCATTATTCTTTTTGAAGACGGAAATTATCATTCCGCCGCCGATTCTTTCAGGGAAGCGCTGCGCACTGATCCAAGAAGACTTGATGCAAAAAGAAACCTTGAATTAACATTAATGTCGATTTCCATGGAAGCAAAATCAGAAAATCGCACTGACGCCCAACAGGTACAGCGCGAAATTCTGTTTGAGTATTTAAAACAAGAAGAGCAGCAGCTCTGGAGAAGCCGCGAATGGACTGCGGATGAAGACTATTCAGGACCGGATTATTAAATGAAAAAATTACTTTTTACGCCAATTCTTTTATTCTTGCTGATTTCGCACGCTTTTGCGGAAGAGGAGAATGAATTAACTGCAACATCAAGAATAAGTCCAAGAACATTAACGGTGGGCGAACAGTTTACGCTGACAATTACGCTTAATTATCCCTCGGCAGAATATGTTAATGTATTAACGCCTCCTTTTCCACCGTCACTTAACGCTGATCGTTTTGTTATTTTTCCGCGCATCATTGATTCAGAGCCTCACACGATAATTGAATTTAGATTTACCGCAAATGCGCCGGGAAGAATATCACTGGATTCATTTACAATATTAACGCCTGCGGGTATTGTCGATACAAGTCCGTTTGTTTTTAATATATACAGCGCGGATTCGGTTAATTTTACTCCGCGTATTTTTTGGGAAGGAGCCCCGCGGACAATAACGGCAGGAGAGCGCGTAACATTAACGTTACGCGCAAATGGCTGGAACGCGCAGCAGCCGCCTCCGTCATTTTTTATGCCTGTTGTGCCGCGCGGCGTAATTTTGTCTCTTTCGTCTGTTTCACCGGAAGAAAGAGAAAGCGGCATTGCCGCGAAATTCACGCTTATTCCCCTTACTTCCGGAGACTTCAGGCTTCCTGCAAGATCGCTTCAGCATGGAAATACGCGTTTTGAAATACCATCTCTTTTTATCAGGATTAATTAACTTTTTTTGCTTTAATTATCATTACATCGCCGCATCCGAAACGTTTGGCAAAAAAATCCGCGATCTTCTTTATCCAAAGAGGAGCGGTTCCGGCGGCAAGCCCGCCCCATGTCCTGCGGCGTAAAGGTTTAAAACCGGCGTCCTTAAGCATTTTTGTTAATGTACGCCTGGAAAATAAATATAAATGATCAAAAATCGCAGATCTCCATTTTGCTCCGAAAAGACGAGCCTGAAAGCCGCTTATGTCAGGCGTTGTTACATAAAAATGTCCGTTCTTTTTTAAAATACGATGAACTTCCGATAAAAATGAGCGCGGATCGTTTAAATGTTCAATTAAATGAGACGCAAGAATTACGTCAAAACTGTTTTCTTTAAAGTTGTTTTCTTCCAGCGGAGAGCTTCGCACATCAAGATTGCGTTCGTTTCTTGCGTATTCAGCGCCTGGAGAAATTTCTACGCCTGTTACGCGCCATCCATGTTCGCGAAGATGCGAAAGAAGAGCGCCTGTAGCGCAGCCGATATCTAAAACCGACGTTTCGCCGTACTTGGGCGCGTTAAAATTAAAATTAACGTCTTTTAAGGCGAGCAATTGCAGATTAAGAAATGCTTTTTCATTTGTAAGTTCGTAAGAAAGATAGTCATTTCCAAACTGTACGCTGTAGCGCGCAATTATTTCATTTTTATCCGGCTGAGGATTGCGCTGAACAAGACCGCAAAAATTACAGCGTACAAAATAAAAATCATCGCAAGTTAATGTTTTTTTAAATTCATCTTTTCCGCAAAGCGCGCATGGACGCATGGCGCTTTTTACGGCAGACGCCGGCATTGACCAGGTTTTCATTTAATTAACTATTAAACGCGTGGTAAAGCTGCGCGAGCCGCCCATAATGTCCTGAACAATAACCTCAAGATTTATCTGTCCTCTTGTAAGAAAAACTTCGGCTGCTTCAAAAGTAGGATAAGCTGCGTATATCTGATTCGCCGGAACAAGACCGTTACGCGAAACCATTAACGTTCCGTCTCTTGCGGAAACCGCTTCAAAATTTAACGAACCCACTTCCGCGCCGTTTATCGAGCAGACAATTCTCTGCGGCGCAAACGGCAGTAAACCTGCGGGAGAACCAACAGGTATTCCGCCTGCGGCATTTACGACAACAGTATAACGCCCTTGCGTTAAATTGCGCGATTGCATTAATACGCCTTCAGCGTTTCGCAGTTCTACGGAAGTGATTGAAGGAGAACGCGTTTCCAGCGCGGGAGTAATAATCATCGCGGGATTAATCCATCTGCGTTCGCGTCTGTCAAAAAGCATATAATAAAAACCGGCGCGCGAAGACCATCCCGAAATACCGGAAAAAGCAATTGGCTGAAGTTTCTCGATGTATTGAACAGCTAAAATATTTCTGCTTCTGTTCTCCGCTTCCGTATCTGCATAACGGCTGTAAATGCTGATTAAACCGTCACCGTGATCAATTGCTGTCCATGCGCCAAGCGGAGACGGAAGACGCGAAGCCGAATCATTTTTTGTGCGCGAAAATATTATTTCGCCGCTTTCCGCTGCCAGCACCTGCTCTCCGCCGCCGAAGATCATTCCAAGAACGGGCTTGCCGCTGTCGTTTGCGCCGAAATTGCGGATTAACACGGCGCTGTCAACAGGCCAGCTCATCGCAAGCAAAGAATCAAAAATTAAAAATAAAATTAAAAGAATAAAAATTAAATATTTTTTCATCTTTCCTCCAAATTAAAGGAAACCAGCAGTTCCCCGCCGCCGACAACAAGCATTGACGGCGAATCTTCGGCTGCGGAAGATCTGTTAATAAAAACATTTTCGCTCCTGAACGGCGCCTGTAAAAATATTGAATCCTCCGGCTTTGTTCTGGAAGAACCAAACAATCTGTGCGGCGGAAATTTTATTCCAACCAGATTTTTTTGCTGAAAATAATTCGATGTGATCAGGAACAAATATCCCCTGTCGCCTGATTCATCCATCGCGGCAATTTCGCCGTTAAGCGGAATAAACATTGTGCGCCTGGATCTTGAATTGTAAACGCCGATTCCGCCTTCGCGTTCAAAAACAATCCGCTGATCCTCATCCAAAAAAGAAACGCGCACAGGCCGCCTGAACCCTGTTTCCAGAAATTCGTGATAAATAACTTTGTATTCGCCGCCGGAGCTTCCAACTCTTTCAAATAATAAAAAACGCTGCATATCAATGCCGCACACAATCGCTACCCTTGAACCGTTACTCGAAATCGCGCCGCCAAGAATAACCGAATAACGCGAGCCACCGGGTTCAAAATAGAAAATACGCTCGCCGTCAGTATTAAAAACTTCAACAACACCGTCAAGAGAACCTGTCAGCACAAGACCTGCGTTCGCGTCAATACAGGTAAGAGGCGCGCCAAAATCATAAGACCATATAACAGTTCCGTTATCTGCTATTTCTGACAGCGAATTTTGATCGCTGCCAAGAATAAAAACCCTGTTATCAAGCAAAACAGGATAACCTCTTGGAGCGTTAATATTAATTTGGGTATTTTCCATAATATTATTAATAACTATATTTGCAGGCTCTGCGCTGTATTCTGTCCACATATTCCGGCTTAAATAAATATCATTTGTCTTAACCTGATGCAAAGCAAAAAGCCCGGAATCGTTAAAATAACCAAAACGATCTCCAAGAGTAAAAGGAGTAATATTCTGACCTGGCACATAACGTTCTTCAGTAATATTTTCAGGAATATCCATCCTGATTGCATTGTCCGGCATCGAAGTAAGCCAGTTAAAGGCAAGAACTGTTTCGCGCGGAACAGGTCTTGCGGCAGCAAAAAAGTAGACAATAAAAATCATGATGATGATTAAATAATTAAGAACTTTTTTCTTCTGAGCCAAAATTCCCCCAAAAGCCAGATTATGGCCTGTCACATAAATTTATTATATAATACATTAAAAAAGGAGGCAAGCATGATTGAAAAAAACCAAATGGACGCGTTATTTGAGCAGGCAAGCGCTGCCGCACAGAAGGCATACGCTCCTTATTCAAAGTTTCGGGTGGGAGCTGCGCTACTATGCGAAGACGGAACTGTTATCACCGGCGTTAACGTAGAAAATCGCTCTTATGGATTGACAATTTGCGCCGAAAGAAACGCAATTTGCGCCGCGGTAACGAAAGGACATATAAAATTCAGCGCGCTTGCAATTTCTACACCGGATTCAATTGAACCGGTTGGTCCGTGCGGCGCGTGCCGTCAGGTAATCGGCGAGTTTATGTCTGCCGGCGTTCCTGTCCGTTTTGCAGGTTCCGGCTCCAAAAAGATCGACAGCACAGCCGGCGAGCTTCTGCCCTTCGATTCATTGCATGAACTAAAGGATCAGACTAATCCGCATAATTAGGAAAAGAAATTTTCATTCCTTATTTTGTCAGCAGATCGTAGACCTTTTGCGGGGTTTCCGCCGACAGAAGAGAATCGCGTAACTCTTTATTTTTCAGGCGAGTGCTGAACCAGGAAAGCGTTTGAAGATAATATGCGTGCTGATTATGCGCCGCGGCGATCATGAACACAAGCCGCACTGGCTCGTCATCCAAAGGATGAAAATCGACAATGTCCGATCGGCTTATGCCGACAGAAACAACAAGGTCTGTCACCGACGAAAGGCGCACATGAGGAATGGCTATCCCGCAGCCAATGGCAGTACTCATCAGCTCTTCGCGCTTTAATATTTCCGCAGCCAATTCCTGCCTGTTTTTCACTTGAGGCGCAGCTGCAAGATTTTCCGCAAGCGCCAAAAGCGCGTCTCTCTTGCTCGAATAATTGGTAAAAAGTATGCGATGCGGCGACAATATTGATTCGGCGTTTATCGGGGTAATCTGCGGATTCAAACTGGTAGACGCTAATTTATCATTTACCCATTTATCGATTTCGGACTTTTTAAAACGCCAGGCGGTCCTGATTTTCCCTGCCGGGATTTCCCCTTTTTGAGCGCAATCGTAAACAGTACGCTCAGAAACCCTAAGATACTTTGCAACTTCTTCAAGGGTAAGTATATCGTCATCAGCCATGTGTACAGTATGCCACGATACGTCACCATATGTCAATAGATTCTAACAAAGGTAGCAGCTTCGGTAGCAGCTACGGTAACAGCTATGGTAGCAGCTACATTAGCAGCTACCTCATCACCTTTACTCAAAAATAACGGCAAACCAGTGCTGAGGGTTGGCTTGTGTTTGGTCGATTAAACCAATATCGATGTTTGCTGTCGTTTCGGCGACAAGCCACTGCGTACCAAGAGCATCAAAGCGCGCGCCTTCCCCGATGATGTCCGCAAGACCCATGGCGTGGCTGTAATGATGGGAAAGCATTATCGCGCCCCTGATATCAACATTGGAAAGGATGATGGCAAAAAGCATCGCGCGGCTGTCACAATCGCCCCGGCCTTCGGTAACCGCGCTTACAAGATTGATAAAATCGCTTCCGTTTAAATTACGCTCGTAGTTAAAACCCTGCACAAAGGAAAGCACTCTCTGCGCAAAGGCTTTTTTTTGCTCATCGGTGACAGCGGCGCCGGCTCCCAAATGATTCGCAATGACAGTTGCGGCGTTTGCGATTCTGTCGTAAGAGTCACGAAAAATAAATCGATAATAACGAATGCACGCGTCCTGCAAAAGCGGCGTATTCAGGTAATTCGTTAAAATCGAAAATTCACGCTCGATTAAAACCTGTGAAGCTTCCGCGTCATTTTCATAAATCATCGCATTAAGACCTCTCAGCGCAAGCGGTGTGTTTCTCGCTTCGCCGCGCGGATAACTGTATTCAATCAGGGGACCCGGGTATCGAATATCCATTGTTGTCGGCCTAATCGAATCAAGCGCAGAGATATGAAAAAGCTCAAGGTCGCGGCGGTTTGCCGGAGCGTATGCAAGAGCCAGAAGAATCGGCCGCTGTGCAGTTTCACTTCCAAGTTCAATGGCGAGAGCCCAGCCGTCAAAATTACCAAAAGTCAATTTAATTATCGCAGCCTGTTTATCTCTGTATTGAAACAGATCGACGTCGCCCCGATTTGAAAGTCTCCTGTTGATGTCATTGGTTAATTCCAAAACAGAGCCGAAACGTCCGCCTTCATAAACCAAAATGTCAAACATCAACCCTTCAGGACCTTCAAACGAAAACCGGTCTCTGGCGTCTCCAGCCGCATATTCGTAACCTTCAGGAAGATCGATATGAAACCCCCAGGTGGGAGAATACATCGAGTCCGCAAAGGCCAAAACCGGCAGTATTAACAGTAATAAAAATATTTTCTTCATGTTATATTATCGGAGTGAAGAAAATGAAAAACATGGAAATTCTGTATGAAGATTATCATTCTGTTGTTGTAAATAAACCCGCAGGGCTCGCCGTTCAGGGCGGTCAGGGGATTAAAACATCGCTTGATAAGCTGTTTTTGGAGCATTACGGCGATAATGACAAGACGCCGCTTCTTGTTCACAGGCTGGACAAAGACACCTCCGGGGTGCTGCTTGCCGCAAAGGGGCGCGAAGCGGCGAATCGTTTTTCAAAAATCTTCGATGGACGCAGCGATAAAGAGCAGGGACGCAAAGCCGTTAAACTCTACATTGCGGTCTGCTCGGGCTGCCCCGCTCAAAACAAGGGCGTTATCAAAGACGAGCTAAAAATCCGCGGAGACTTAAAAAAATCAGAAACAAAATACAAAGTGATAAAAACCGCCTCTCTTGCGGCAGACGGCTGCGGTTTACTCACGGAATACTCTGTTCTTGAACTGGAACTTGGCACAGGAAGAATGCACCAAATCCGCCGCCACCTCGCCATGAACGGAAACCCCATCCTTGGCGACGACAAATACGGCGATTTTTCCCTCAATAAAAAACTGCGTAAAGAAACGGGATTAAAGCGCCTGCTCCTCCACGCCTCACGGCTGATCATTAAAGAAGAGTTTAATATTGATGTGAGCGCGCCGGTACCGGAGTATTTTAACGCGTATGTTTAGGAATTAATTAAGAGAGAAAAAGCCGGCTGTTTCTACTTCTTGCGTCTGAATACCCTGTAATTAATTCCGGAAAAAATATTGTGTTTTCGTTCAAGGGTAGTGAGCCACTCTGTGCTGATGTAGTTGGAACCAAGTGATTCGTAAATAGTTGTAAAATTGCGAAGCGCGCTTTCTGCCTGATTACGCGCATATTCTGTGGAGTCCTGTTTGAATAATTGATTGGGCCAGTCGGAAGATTGGGCAAGAAGTATCTCGCGCGCCGCCTGGTTTAAAGCTCTTTCTTTTAAACCTGAGTCATCGGGAAAACGTTCCGCAAGTTCAGTCATGCGTTCCATTGCGCGGTACAGATGGCGGTAAATCCAGTCATTGGAGACATCCAGCCATGTTTCGGCATAGCCGCCCGTACCGTTAGACGAAAACTCAGGTTCCACAACCTGAAAAGACGAAAGATTTTGCTTGTAAATAAATTCACTGGGACAGACAAATTTAATATCTCTGTAAGCGGATGCCATGCGGAAAAGTTCTTCGATAAACTGGGAGCCTTCATGCCAAAAACGTCCAAAAAAATCGCATGTTTGCGCATAAAGACTGATTGGAACTTCCTTCATGTGTTTGGAGGCTTCTTCCAGTCTGTTTATCGTATTTTCCAAAAAAGTTCTTGTATGCTCGACAATTTTATCCGATGCTGCCTGTGGATTATATTCAGCATTCTGTCCGTTTTCCGCTCTTGACCAGTACTTATATCCTGTTCTGCGCCGCTCTCCTTCTGCGCTTAAAAAAGAACTGACAATTTCAGGCGGCAGTTCATAACCAACATCGCGGTTATTGTTAAGGTACAATTCATCGGAGGAAATTTTTTCTATTTCCCGCGCTGCGTATAAGTCTCTTGCAAGAACAAAAGTGCCATTAGGTGTTTTTACAGGATAAAAGCAGCCGTTTTTAGGCGTTGGTTTTCCAAGTAACAGACCGTGGCTGTCTACGATTGTGTATGTGTAATTGTATGCCTTTAAATACGGTTCAAGCGCACAAGTCCAGCCAAGATCGGGAAGCCAAAACCCCTGAGGGCTTCCAAAGTTCCTTCTGTAGCCTGCAACCGGCGTTTCCATTTGCGCTTGCAGCGATTCAGGATTATGACTTATAAACGGAAGAAAAGGATGAGTAGCGCAGCTTGCAAGAATTTCAAGCTTGCCCTTTCGCCGGAAAAAATCAAACGCCTTTAAAATATTTTTTTCGTATCGTTCCGTGTACGCAATCCTTCTGTCTACAATCCGGTTATAATAATTTTGCGCAAGTTTATTTAATTCGCTGCTGCCGGAAGTACGCTCGATTTCCTGCCTGCCGAATTCAATTTGTTTATCAACGTATACAAGATATTTTTTTTGCAGATGTTCGTCGCCAAGCATGTGCTGCAGTATCGGAGAAATCGCAAGCCCCATTCTGAAATATATGTGATCCGTTTCCAGGCGGTGAAGCGTTTCCAAAAGCGGAAGCAGCGTTTCAGAGATATATTCAAAAAGGCGGCCTTCTTCTCCTGCCTGCGAAATTTCATCGTCCTTACGGTATTCTTTTATATACGGTAAATGAGCTTCTAAAACAAATGAGATCGCATAACGGAAATCCATCTTATACCCTCTTGCTTCTGGACCAGCGATCCGTGTTTTTTGTAATTGATAAATTCTGTATCCCGGAAAGCCGAAGCAAAGGACTTCGGTTCATTTCGGCAACAGCTTCATTTTCACTGTGGTAATTTATGATATGACGCGGCAGCGAAAAAGGCGCTGATGTTACAATTGATACCTCGTTTTCTCCGCGGATTGCGCAAAGTTTTATTGCATAACAGCCGCAATCGGCGTCTCCCTCTTCCGCGAAACCCAAATATCTCGCGCTGTCTTCCGAACTCACCTGAACAGTAAATGAACTTTCATTTAATTTAGGCTCCGTGCCGTCTTCATTTAAAGGAATCACTCTTAAACAATAGCCGTTAAAATCCGCCGCGTTTTCATGAACATCTTTATCGGCTCCTTTAACTTCCCAAAAAACAAAAACCCAAAGGGGGTCTCTTATAATTACATCTATAAAAGAAACATTGTATTGTTTTGGAAGCGGAGCTGTTTCTGAAACAGGATTTTCAGCTATTTCATTTCCTTCTGTTTCCTGAATATCCATACTGGATACTTCAAGAACCTCTTCTATGATAAAAATACGTTCCAGTCCCGGAGGAATGTCAATACCATATGTGTCGGCTAATTTAATTAATTCATCCGTACTTAAACTCTCCAGCCATTGGCGGGAAACCGGTGTGTTATTGTTTAACATAGTCACCTGATTGTGGATAAAAATTTGATTTTAGTCAATTATGCGCTACTGAAGCAATGCGTATTACTAAAACAACGAACGGTAAAATTAAAAATCAAGCCTTTGAAGGTCTTCTACGCGCTGGACAAGACCTTCACGTTCATTTAACATTGCCATGCTTTCTCTTGCAGGATCATATCTGGGGTTAAGGCGCAGAGCTTCTTCCCAGCACAGCCTTGCGTCTTCCCAATTGCCGCGCGAGAAAGCTTCAAGTCCCAATAAATACAATTCATCAACCCTGTTGGAAGCTTGTCTCCTGCCGCGATCGCCAAGGTCGAAGCTTACGCCAACGCTGATTCTGTTAAGAGGCTGCATCTGGGTTAAAAAATCCAACGTATAATTTATGTTAAGGGAGATCTTATTTAAAATAATTTCACTTCCAATGGTTAAACGGCTGCTTCCGGCTTTTAACATAAAACCTGCATGCATCGATAAAAAACTGGTAATATTGGCGGAAATTCCAAGCGAACCGTAAGGCAGTTCAGAAAGACTAATATCCATCAAATTGATGGGAAGATTAAAATCGACCGCCAGAGTTAACGGACGCAGCGGTCTATACGAAATTGCGGCAGTAGCGACTGTGGGGAGCGGTTCATCCATTGAAGGAGGCCCAAGATTCCTGACCAAAAGCGCCACAGACATATTTTTTTCTCTTGACGAAAATCCTTTTAAAAAATCAAATCTTGTCAATAAGCCGATATCTGCCATGACCATTGCCGCAGACTGCGAAAGACCTGAACCGTCGATGATGCTGTCAAAATTATCGGTATAGTCAGGCATAATGCGAAAAGCGCCTTTTACGCTGATTCCCAAAGACAGACCGCCGAAATAATACCCTGATAAAAAATTATAAGATGTGTTTAAAATCGCAACGCCTTCAGAATAATAGCCGCTGGATACTCTTTCGCCGTAAAGATTGTATTCGGTAAACGGCGTATAAAGCCATTTTAAACCAGCCGCAATTCCCCAATTTCCAAAACGAGTGGCGAAAGCCGCTCCTTCAATTCTTGTATCAGCTATCCAGTTATTATGAAAAAACGCAAGCTCTGTTCTTTGAAGCATGGAAGAACCTGCAGGATTGAATTCCAGAAAAGAAATATCATCGGCAAGCGCGGAAAATGCGCCCGCCATTCCTTCAGAACGTCCGCCCATTGGAATATTTAAAACCGGAAAAGAGGTAAGACCCGCATTGTCATCAATTCCGTATAAATAACTTAAATAATCCGCAGCACTCCCGAAGAAATCACTTTTGTCGGAAGCCCCTGCAGTTAAAAGAGAAAATAACACCAGAATTACGGCAATAACCGCGGCTTTTCGTGACATTTATACTTATATATTATATCGGTTAATTTAAAAAAAATAGTATACCTGCAAAGGAATATTAGGAAAGTTACGATAATATAGTATAGTAACAACAATGGCGAAATTTGCCTCCAGGGCGGCTATTTTTTGTTTTTTCTCGTTATTTTCTCTGCTTTTTGCATATCCAGTATTTGCAGGAGGAGGGCGGGACGCCGATCTGAACAGAGCCGATGAATACATAAGAAACCGTCAGCATGATGAAGCGATTTTAATATTAACCGATTTTGCAAGAAGAAATCCATTTAGATTTGACGAAGCTCAGCAAAGACTGCGGCGCATTTACCAAATACGCGACGAGTTTAACCGTACGGCAGATAATCTGATTGAAACATTAGTTAACGATCCAAATGACAACGAAAGAATCCTTGCATTATCAAGACACCTTTATACGCTGGAACATGAAAGCAGTCCGTTATTGGTAAATTTTGTCGCAAGAACGCGTGAAATCGCGCAATTTAATGTTAACAGAACGCGGCTTAGGGGTATTCTGGAAAGAGGAAGACAATATCTTGATAATAACGAAAGTTTTGCCGCTTTACAAACTTATGCCGAAGGTATGAGTTTTATGCGCGATGAATTTTTTTCGGCAGGTTTCGGAGAAGAAATAAATAGTGATGTTATCAGAGAAACAGAAAACGTAAATATGATTCTTGCTTCTTTTCAGCAGGCAAGTTCGCAAATGGGAGCAATTTCAAACGAGCTTATTAGAGCTGTTAATTCAGGCGATGTTTCAGGTATCCCGGAAATTACAAGACGGCTGACAGCGGCAATGGATAATTTTATCGCAATGAAACATGTTTTATATACGTCTGTAAATACATTTGAAAGAATTTTAAATCAAATCAGAACAAATAATCCGGAAATAGGCGATCGTAATCATCTGTCATTTGTATCGATGGTAATCCGCGGCCGCCCCGGCGAATCAATAACCGAAGGAATGCTTGGCGCTTTTAACAATTACTGGGTATATTCAATTAGCTCCGCTGTAAGCTCAATTATTCAATATGTCGAAGGCGCAAACAGAGCGGCTATCGCTTCCTTAAATGCGCGGCATTATCCGCTTGTAATTTCTTCGCTGAACAACATGGAGTATTACAGAAATCTTACTCCTCTTTATTTTGATAAACACAGACAGTTATTTGAAAACGCAGGCGGACAGACAGCAGTATTGTACGGAAGCACTGTCCTGAACAAAGACATAAATCAGTTCATGGAAATCAGGGCATTAAGCGAAGCAAACGCTTTTCTTATACAGGCGGCAAATATCGCATCACGTCAAAACATTGATCGCTCTTCACTTACGCGTTTTCAGGGTGGAAATATAACTGCGCCCCAGGCATTAAATGAAGAGCAGCAAACAAGAAATATAATACTTACAGTTCATCGATCAATCGCGGAAATTGTAACAAGAGCAAATCAGGTTCATGTTGATATCAACAGACACCATGAGGTAATGCATGTACTGAACGCGGCAAACGCAATTGGAAATATACAATCTTTTTACGTTGCGGAAGAACAGCAATCTGCAATCAGATATTACACAATCGCGCAGTCCAATCTTTCACTTACACTTGCAGGAAGAAGAGCTCAGCTTGAAAGAAGCGTAAGTCTTCTTGAAGGCGAAAGGATTATAAACGAAGACGGAGCGGAAGAAACTTTACACTACCCTGCCGAAGCATTAGCAGAATTAAATATAATGCTGTCGGGAATAACGGCGGAATTACAGAATATAAACGCTGTTTTAGCTCAAAGCTTAAATGAACAACAGGAATCAAGCGAAAGAACTGAACTTGTTGCTACAGTTAATGAGTTAACACTGATACGTAACCAGGGCGTTACGCTTTCGCAAACAGCGCGCAGCAGAGCAAATCAGGCGGAAGCGCACAGACTTGAAGGAGAGCGTCTTTTTAGGGAAGCGCAGTCCGCCTTTGCAAGAAGAGATTATGAAACTGCCCGTGACAGAATAAGGCGCGCAGATACGCGTTTGTCAGAATCACTTGCGCTTCAGGAATCATCCGCTTTAAGACAAATGCGCGATACCCAATTAATCAGTCTTGATCAGTCCATAAACAGGGCAGAAAATGAAGCCGTAATTGTTGAAGTGCGCAATATGGTAAATAACGCGCGTACTCAGTATTATAACGGCAATTTTATACAGGCAGAAGAAATTCTTGTAAGAGCAAGAAGCCGCTGGTCGAACACAAACAGCGATGATAACGAAGAAATTGTTTTATGGCTTGGCTTTGTCCGCACAGCGTTATCTGCAACAAGCGGCAGGGTAATTCCGCCGACAGCTCCCCTTTTTCCGGAAATGAGCCAGTTATTAAGCCAGGCTCAAAGAAATTTTGAGGAAGGAATGAGGCACATAAATGCGGGGCAGCAGACTCAAGGCAGAACAAAGTTTGACGAAGCGCGGCAGTTAACAAGAGAAGTAAGATTAATGTTCCCCATAAATCAGGAAGCGGGCATTTTAGATCTTAGAATTGAACAATTTCTGGATCCTGCGGCTTTTAACGCGTCTTTTGAACAGCGGTTAAGAAACGCGCAAAACAGAATAAGACTAACGCGTTCCATGGAAGCGTATGCAGAACTTGTTAATCTTTCAGAAATAAACCCGAATTATCCCAACATGAGGGCAATTATTGTTGAAGCGGAAATTATAATTGGAATCCGTCCGCCGCCGCCAAATCCTGCAGACCTTGCAAGATCAAGGGAACTAACCGCGGCAGCCAACAGAATTTTTGAAAGCAGGCAGACAGCGCAGTACCCAATTGCGCTTACTCAGCTTGCGGAAGCGATAAATTTAAATCCCGACAATACAGACGCGCCGCGTATAAGAGACAGAATAATGAACCAGATGAGCGTTCCCGGAAATACGGTTTTATCATCTCAGGATGAAGCGGAATATCAAAGAGCGTTACGTGAATTACAGGCAGGCAATAATCTTGTCGCATATGCGATTGTTCAAAGATTAATGCAAAACCCAAGAAACCGTAATATAACAAAACTTGTAGAATTGGAACAAAGGATTAGGTTTTGATGCAATATAAAAAATTACGTTTTTGCCTGCTTTTAATTTTCTCATTTTTCGCGTCATTTTCGCTCTTTGCTCAAACCTTATACTGGGAAGAAGCTGCCCTCTTTTCCGCCCGCCCCGGAAAATTTCCCGTAAGCGCGCATTCAGCTGATTTTTCAATTATTGCGTGGCAGGAAGTTTCACCTAACACAGACGCAAGTATCGCGGCAAGCGGCTTAATCAGTGTAAGCCTTTCTGTAAAAGAAGGAACAGGCTCGTGGCAGCAAAGGGGAATTATTGCAGGACCCTATCCATTTTTGGGAACAGAACCGTCCATCGTCAGCATGGCGATTGATAACCGCGGCAGAATTGTAATTGCCGCAGCCGCAGGAGGCGCTCAAACAGAGATTTTAATATCCGCGGACAGAGGACGCACTTTTTCCAAACGAATGATAGATCTGGGAGCGGAAAATTCAGTTGCGCCGCGTTTGTTTGTACGCGCGGACGGAGGATATCTTCTTTTTGTAACAAGAGGCCGCGGCCAGGCGCTGTCAATCTATTTTTCACGTTCTGACGACGGAGAAATATGGACGCCGTTTGAATTTTTTACGCCGGAAAATTCATTATCGCTTAACTTCCTCCCGACGCATGCAAGCATCGGACGGAGAGATTTTATCTTTTTCCAGTCGCTTATCATGGGAACAGAATCTTTGTCTACGTTTCAGCTCATTTACAAAACAAGCGATGACGGCGGCAGAACATGGTCGCAGGCAAACCGTTTTACAACATTTCCGGATCCGGTAATGCAAACGCAGTCTTCTCCGAATAATTTTGACAATCAGCGTCCGCATCTTACAAGAAACGGTGACAATTTATTTCTTGTCTGGGAACGCCGTCATCCTCCGCAAACGCCTCAAATTTACGGAGCAACTATAGATCAAAATGGAAATATTATAGGCAGCGTTGAACGCATAAACAGCGCAGCTACAGCATACTGTCAAAATCCTGTCGGCTTTGTACACAATAATATTCCAACAGTTGTCTGGTTTGATAACCGCAATGGCAGCAACAGAATAATAATCGCTCAGCGCAGCGGTTTTGAATGGCCCAACACAGCTCTTTCAGGCATGAATATAGAAGCTTCTTTTGCGCGGCCTATCGTATGTCAGGACGGCATATATGTTTTTTGGCAGACGATGGTGAGGAATGCAGGCCGCATTTTTATGCTTGCGCCTGATTCATCCGCGGCAAGCCCTGTGATCACTGCGCTTAATTTTACACCGTCAAGAGCCGGCAGACTGGAAAGACCGCGGGTAGCATGGAATATTCCAAATGATACCTCAGGTATTCAGGGATTTTCATATACATGGAGTCAGGATCGATCCGTTGTGCCGCCTCAGCAGATAATGGAATATTCAAGCGGCACTGCGCAGAATTTAAATCGTGAGTTAAATGCAATAAATGACGGCGAATGGTATTTCAGCGTACGCGCGCAGGATTATGCGGGAAATTGGTCTGCTCCTGCGCAGATTATGTATTACAAAAAAGGTACTCCTCCTCCGCCTGTCAGAATTATTCAGCCGCAGCTTGATGGCAGCGGTTTCCTTACTTCGAATACATTTAACATGATGTGGGAACCATCGCCCGATTCTTATGTTGCAGGTTATACATGGAATCTGCAATTTTTGGGCGCTAACGAAAATGCGGCAATTACGCCTCCTCCGTCAAACATAATGGGAATAAATACGCAAACGCGTTTTGAAAATCAGGATAACGGTTTATGGGCATTTTCAGTTTCTGCAATTGATCAGGCAGGCAACATTGGACAGCCGTCTCATATAACGTTCAGAACCAATAAATATATTCCATATACAAGCGTAAGTTTTGTTAATGCCGAGCAGGATGAACAGGGCGTTCTTTCGATTTCATTAATTGGACGCGGTTTTACAACAGGCGGCACCATATCATCAATCGTTTTGGAACATGCAGGCAAGCCTGCTCAAAGCACAAGTAATTTTAATATTTTATCAGACAGGGAAATCTCCGGGATACTTTTCGAAAATATTGACGAAGGCGAATACAGATTAAGATTGAATCATACAAGCAGAGGATGGTATACAGCTAATTCGTTTATTCCTGTTGTAAGAACAGGCACTGTCAAATTTGGAGATTTTTCACACGAATGGAGACCAACCTGGATTATTCAAAACAGGGGATTGTTTACATTTAATCCAGTCATGGCGCTGGGAGCGCTATTAATAATATTATGCGCGCTTGGAGCAATTGCAGTAATCCGGGGTATTGGCGGAATTATTACAGAAGGCGCGCTTATCAAGCAGGAAGCGCTTGCAATTTTAACAGGAGATTTTATGCCTATGGAAAAGAAACAAAAAATTGTACAAATAAAAAGGAGGGGAAGCGGTCTTCGCAGAAAACTCGCTTCTTTTACAATCGGACTTGTTCTTCTTGTAGTTATAATGCTCTCTACTCCCATGTACGTTATAATGACCAATACACAGCAAAGAACATTACTTGAAGGCTTATGGGAACGATCCAAAGTTCTTCTTGAAGGAATTGCATCCGGCACAAGAACATCTCTGCCGATGGCGGTTCAGTCCAGAGGCGAACGCGGCACATTGGATTTAATGTATCTTCCTGCGCAGTCAGCCGCAATTCCGGAAGCAAACTATATTACAATTTCCGGTTACGGCATTGATTCAATTCATACAGACAGCGTCTGGGCATCCAATGATCCTGCAATAGAAGAAAAACTCGACACAAGCGAATTGCGCCGCGGCGTATCACGCATTACAGACAGTCTTAGCCCATTCTACAGTGAAATTACAAGCGAACTTAATTTAAGAGCGCAATCTGCAGGAGGAGAATTATCCCAAAGCATCAGAGACCTTTACCGTGAAGGTATGACATTAGCATTGGACATAACCGCAGAAGGCGAACGCAGGCGGGCAGACATTCAGGTTACAATTACAGCGCAGGAAGTAAGGTTAAACGAAATACTTACAGAAATTGCAGGCGATATAGGTTCCTATCCTGAATTTTCCACAATACATCTGCCAAGCGACGGAAACAGAACTTTTATTTTCTACAAACCAATAATGTACCGCCTGAACGCCGACAATGATTTTTACCGTGGGCTTGTCAGACTGGAAGTTTCTCTCGATTCAATTATAGAAAAAATTTACAATGAACAGCTGACAATCCTTATGACAATCGGAGTCGTCGCGTTAATTGTACTCTTGATTGGAACAATAGGCGCGTTCATTTTTGCCGCTTTGATCATAAGACCAATAAGAAAACTTGTTAAACATATCGAGATGATCCGCGACACCGATGACAAAACAAAACTTGCAGGCGTAGAAATTCAAATCAAATCAAAAGATGAAATCTCCATGCTTGGCAATACAATCAATGACATGACGCATGGACTTGTAAAAGCCGCGCAGGCCGCGTCTGACCTAAGCATCGGTAAGGAAATACAAAAGAAATTTATTCCTCTTGATGTTGACAATCACGGAAACAAGCAATCGAGCGGCTTTAAAAAAACGCAAAACCTCAATTTCTTTGGATACTATGAAGGAGCCAAGGGCGTATCGGGAGACTACTTTGACTACAGAGATTTGGACGGCCGTTACTTTGCAATCATTAAGTGCGACGTTGCAGGAAAGGGAATTCCCGCAGCTCTTATAATGATTCAGGTAGCAACGATGTTCCTTAACTACTTTAAACAATGGAAACCAAACGCAAAGGGGATGCACATCGAAGAAGTGGTCTACCAAATTAATGACTTTATTGAAACGCTTGGATTCAAAGGCCGCTTTGCCGCATTTACCCTTTGTCTCTTTGACTCCGTCACAGGAGTCGTGCGCTTCTGCAACGCCGGTGATAATGTCGTAAGATACTACGATCAATCTGAAGGAAAAATAAAAACCATCACTCTTCCGCAAACTCCCGCAACCGGCGTACTCCCCAACTTTATGATCGAAACAACCGGCGGCTACTCGGTTCAAACTGTACAAATCGACAAGGGAGACATTCTTTTCCTCTACACTGACGGTATTGAAGAAGCAAAAAGAAAATTCCGCGATTTAAGTTTTAAGGAAATTCTTTGTTCCGAAGGACCTACAGATACGCCGCACGAAAATCACTCAAGCGGACAGGCAGACGAAGAAATGGGCGCAGACCGCGTAGAAGCAATCATCAACGCAGTAATGGCAGGATCAGTTTACACGCTTAAAAAATATCACAACCCCGAAGGCGAAACGGAATTACAGTTTGATTTTTCGACATGTGAAGGACGCGTAGAAGATGTAATCATGGCGATGGTATCGGTAGAAAAAATGTTCCGCGTTTATAAATCGGAAAAAGCCGGAGAAGACTCGCGCGTGCTTGTAGATAAAAAAGTAGACGAGTTCCTTAAAAGCCACTTCCTGCAGTACAGAAAATACTGCGCGTATACCCAGGAACACCATGATAATCCTGCATATATGTATTATACTCATGTAATGGAAGATGAGCAGTACGATGATCTGACCATCTTGGGAATAAAAAGAAAAGAATCCGATAAATAGGAGGATACAATGACATTCAGTGAAAGAATGAAAAACCTGCTGGAGCAGAGTTGGGACGCGACAAAAGATTTTGCCATAAAGGCCGGGGCAAAAGCGCAGGATCTGGGTGAACGCGGTTTATTAATGTGGGACATAAAGCAGCTCGAAAACCAGGCTCAAAAACTATTGTTAAAGCTTGGCGGCGAAGCGTACATCGCTTTTACAGATAAAGATCAATCCGCAATTGACCGCGGCGCAATAGAGTTTAAAACCTTATTGGATGAAATTGCCGTAATCAGAGATCAGATTGAAAAGAAGGAATCTGAGCTTAAAAACAGGGGTTAATACAGAAATCAGGGGTTTGGGATCAGCGACTCCCCTCTTGATTATTTTTTTTTAATCTTATAAGGTGTAAAAGGCTCTTTAAAAAGGGTCACGGGCCGCTAGCTCAGTCGGTAGAGCATCGCCCTTTTAAGGCGGTGGTCGGAGGTTCGAATCCTGCGCGGCTCAATTTTGTATGTCTCATAAAAAGTTATCAATCGTAAAGGTGATTCTTGCCGCCTTAATGGCGGGGTTTATTATTGTAACGTCGGTTTATTCGTTGTTTTCATCAAGCTACTATTTCTTTATCATGACCCTCGCGTGCGGCGTAATCGCAGGCATTCCTTTCGGGATAATTGTAAGCTTTCTGTTTTTATTTTCCTCGATTAAAAAAGGTAAAATGGATATTTTTAGTTTTTTTGTGATTCCAATAATAGTATCATTATTAATATGCGCTGGAATTTTTAATTTTAAAACAATGTCCTGGGATGATGAGATGTACAGGATCGCAGAAATAATAGAAAATTATTATTCAGAGAACGGAGTAGAAAAATTAGACAGCGAGGCTTTGCAGGAACTGGGGATAAGAGAAAATATTTACATAACTATTAATAGAGACAGAACTTACTATATTGTAAACAAGTCAAAAAATATTGTATATCAAAGTGAAACAAAAACAATCACAGAAGAAAACTCTGATTATTGATGCCTGGGATGGTATCCAAAAACATGAGAATTTTATTGACTTTTCGTGTTTTTTTGGTTAAAATAGTACTATGAACCTCAAAACAGTTATCAGCACAGACACTATTGATCTTAATTTGAAAGGATCAACCAAGAAAGAAATTATCAACGAACTGCTTGATATTTTGCATAAAACCGGAAAAATCCAGGACAGGGAAGCTGCCCTTACAGCGGTCATGGATCGGGAAGAAAAAATGTCCACGGGTATGAAACACGGAATAGCCATTCCTCACGGAAAGACAGCAACTACCCAGGATTTGGTTGCCTGTATCGGCATCTCGGAAAACCCTGTGGATTTTGATTCTCTGGATAAACAGCCGTGCAGGATTTTTATTATGACTCTTTCTCCGGTGGAAAAAACGGGACCGCATTTACAGTTTTTGGCGGAAGTCAGTCTTCTGTTTAAAAGCTCAGAAAAGCGCGATGATATCCTGAAAGCAAAAACCCCGGAAGAGGTTTTGGAAATACTGACGGAATAGATGCAAGTAAAGAATAATTTAATTCTTGATAATGACGGACGAACTCTTATTCTGCGCGGAGCGAACCTTGGGGGAGACTCCAAGATTCCCTGCTGCAATCCCGGCGAAGAAATTACCCCCGGCTTTCTGGACAGAAAAAACGAAGTCTCCTTTGTGGGGAGACCTTTCCCTGTTGAAGAAGCAGGCGATCATTTTAAACGCTTAAAAAACGGAGGGCTCACTTTCCTTCGTTTTATCGTCACATGGGAAGCAATTGAACATGAAGGGCCTGGAATTTATGATGAAGCATATTTAGCGTACTTGCGGAAAATTCTTTTGGCTGCCGAAAAAGAAGGGGTCAGCGTTTTTATTGATCCGCATCAGGATGTGTGGAGCAGGTGGACAGGCGGAGACGGCGCGCCCGCATGGACGATGGAAAAACTTGGGATGGATGCGGCTCTTATGGACAGTACAGGAGCGGCTGTCACAAGACAGCGGTACGAACTGCACCACGGCGGAAAGCCGTATCCAAAAATGCTCTGGCCAAGCAACTATAACCGCTACGCAGCCGCCACCATGTTCAGTTTATTTTTTGCGGGCGCGGTTTATGCGCCTGATTTAAGAATTGACGGCGAAAATGTCCAGGACTGGCTGCAAAACAAATATATTGCGGCAATGCGCCATACACAGAGGCGTTTAAAAAATTGCGCTGCGATAAAGGGCTGGGGCATAATGAACGAACCCAATGAAGCTTTTATCGGTGTTAAAAATCTTACTGAACCCGAACGTTTTATGCTGCCGGAAGGTCCCCGTCCAAGTCCCTGGCAAACGATGATGGCAGCTTCAGGAATTCCTGTAAAGGTCCCGGTTTACGGCAACCTTGGTTTTAATATTTCACACTACGAAATATTTAACCCCGACGGCAAATCGCTTTTTAAAGACGGTCATGTTTGTCCGTGGAAACAGGCAGGCGTATGGGAGCAAAACGGAAGCGAGCCAAAATTGCTTAAAAGCGATCACTTTAATCTGTATAACGGGAGACCCGCGGTCTTTGCAGATGATTTTATTCGTCCTTTCAGCATCAGGTATATCAACGCAATGAAGGAAGCTGATGAAAATATTTTCTTCTTTATCGAAGGTTTACCCAACTGCGAAAAAGCCGATTCTCATCCTGAATGGAACACGGATGACCCGCCTAACGTAATTAACGCGTTTCATTGGTATGACGGGATTTCGCTGTTTACAAAAACTTTCCGCTCGTGGATAAATGTAAATGTCAACGCAAGAAAACCCGTATTCGGTAAAAACAAAATAACTGCATATTTTACACAGTGCCTGAGAAACGGAATCAACCTGACGAAAGAAAAGATGAACAATATGCCCTGTCTTTTGGGAGAGTTCGGCCTTGCATTTGATATAAACAAACGTATCGGGTTTAAAAACGGCAATTACAAACTGCACGAAGAAGCTCTTTCCATGTACTACAACGCTGTAGATGCTAACCTTCTTCATTCTACGATATGGAATTATTCAGCGAGCAACACAAACAAATACGGCGACTCATGGAACGACGAAGACCTGTCAATTTTTTCAGAAGGAAAAGAACGCGCCGCCGCGGGATGGAAACGTCCGTATCCAATGGCAACGGCAGGTAAATTAAATTCATTCAAATGGAACAGAAAAATCTTTACGTTAAATTTTAACGCAGACGGCGGTATAAACGCTCCGACAATAATTTACCTGCCAAAAGAATTCTTCAGCGTATCGTCAAAAATCAAAATTAGTGCCGCGGCGGGCGAATTAAAATATGAGTACAATCATGAAGAACAGCGATTATTGATTTTTAACGGCGGTTACTCAGGCGAAGTCAAAGTGTCAGTTCTTGCTAGCTTTCGCTAGCTTTCGCTAACGGTTAAAGATTCCGCCTGATGTGCTGCTTTGTTCTCTTTCCGCCATGCGTGCTTCTTCTTCCCTTATTAAACGCAAATGAAAACGGCTTTCTATCTTTCTCCGGTTTTCCAAAATGCGGTTAATGTAATTCAGCGTAACAAACGGCGTTCCTGTCGATCTTACTCTGCCCGCTCCGGCGTTGTAAATCGCCAGCGCTGAAATTTCTGTGCCTCCTGTATCAATGCAATACCGCAAATGTTCAATTCCGTGGCGCGCATTTATTTCGATATTGTAAAAAGAGGCTTCCGCCAATTGGGGAAACGTGCGGTTATTAAGCTGAAATAAACCGCGATCTATTGAGCCGTTGCGGTTCTGCCGGTTAATCGCATTGGGATTAAATCTGCTTTCTTCCCAGCTTAAAGCAAAAGCCAATGCGGGAGAGATTTCAAATTCATTTGCGTAATTCAAAATTGCCTGAACAACTTCGGAGTTTTTGCATATGCCGGTAAAAAACTCAACTACCCATTCAGTGTATTCAGGATTGCGAAAATATGTTAAAACCGGATCCGGAATTATTTCATTTGCCGCAAAAAGCAAAGAAAGATCTTCTTCCTCTTTTTCTGTTTCAGTCCGGACAACTGTGTTTATCTGCTGAGCAGGAAAAAAATCGTAGCCGACGCATATCACCGCGCAGAAAAACAGCGAAAATAAAACTCCGGCAAAAATGGGTATTACATATTTTAGATCAATTCTTTGAAAACTTAATTCCAAAAGAATTACCTTTCTATTGTGCGAACTCTGATTATGCCGTTAACCTTTCTTATTTGCTCCAGCGCGGATTCAGGTATTTTTTGATCTGAATCAATAATGCTAAAACCATAATCATCCCGGTGATGATTAATCATGTCCTGAATATTAATATTTGCATTCGCAAGATTTGTTGTAATTTGTCCTACCATGTTCGGAATATTTTTGTTTACAACAAGAAGCCTGTAAGCAAAACGCTGTTCTAGCCTGCACTTTGGAAAATTAACAGAATTGCGGATTTCTCCGGATTCAAGATAATCCATTATTTGCTGAACTGCCATAACCGCGCAGTTATCTTCGGCTTCAGGAGTAGAGGCGCCAAGGTGCGGGATACCGATAACCTTTTTGCACGCCAGAAGTTCAACGGACGGAAAGTCTGTTACATAACAGCTTATTCTTCCTGATTCAAGCGCGTCAACCACATCCTTATCCTTTACAAGCGCGTTACGCGAAAGATTAATAATGCGCGCGTCCTTTTTAATAATTTTGAACTTTTCCCCGTCCAATAATCCCTTGGTCGCCTCACTTTGAGGAATGTGCAAAGTAACATAATCGGACTTCGCTAAAAGGCTCTCCAGACTGTCGGCGCGGGCAACGTTACTGGAAAGATGCCATGCGGCGTCAACTGAAATATACGGATCAAAACCGATAACTGTCATTCCAAGCGCCATTGCGTCGTTGGCAACCATAACGCCGATTGCGCCAAGACCGATTACGCCGAGAGTCTTTCCCTTAAGCTCAGGCCCCGTAAACTTGGATTTTTCTTTTTCTACAAGATCCGCAACATCGGCCTTGTCCGCAACTGAAGAAGTCCAGTTGATGCCGCCCAAAATGTTACGCGAAGAAAGAAGCATGGCCGCAAGGGTAAGCTCTTTAACAGCGTTGGCGTTTGCGCCGGGAGTGTTAAATACCACTACTCCGCTCTCGCTGCAGCGCGCAACGGGAATATTGTTATAACCCGCCCCTGCTCTCGCAATCGCAATCACGGAAGAAGGTATTTCCATATTGTTCATATCGGCGCTGCGCACCAATATCGCGTCCGGGTTATCAATATTGTCTCCGACTTCATATTTATCCTTCGGAAAAAGATCGGTTCCAAGCGGTGAGATTTTATTTAAAGTTTTAATTCTAAACATAATTTATTCCTTTTTATTAAGCTGTGAACTTGCTCATGAAATCGATCAGCGCCTTTACGCCGTCAATCGGCATGGCATTGTAAATGCTCGCCCTCATTCCGCCGACCAAACGATGTCCTGCAAGATTGATAAGACCTGCTGCCGCGGCTTCTTTAACAAAACGATTTTCCTGTTCGGTCTTTTTCGCATCATCGTCCGCCATTGTAACAAACGGGATATTCATTAAACTGCGGAATTGTTTATCGACAGGCGAATAAAACAATTTTGACGAATCAAGATAACTGTAAAAAAGCGCTGCCTTTTCGCGGTTAAGTTTGGTGATTGCTTCAAGACCGCCCAAATTTTTAATCCATTCCAAAACGAGGCCTATCATGTAAATGCCGTAACAAGGCGGAGTATTGTACATTGAGCCTTCGCCGGCGTGGGTATCATAGCGAAGCATTACCGGAACCCATGACGGCGCATGTCCGATTAAATCATCGCGAATAATTACAACGGTTGTTCCGGCAGGTCCTAAGTTCTTTTGTGCGCCGGCGTAAAGAATACCAAACTTGCTGACATCAAGCGGCTCGGAAAGAATGCAGCTCGAAATATCAGAAACAAGCGGCACAGAACCGGTCTCCGGAAGTTTGTCCCATTTGGTGCCGACAATTGTATTGTTCAATGTTATATGATAATAAGCATCGCCTGCCGACGGCGCGGGAGCATCGGGAATGTAAGTGTACGCCTTGTCCTTGGAGCTTGCCTTTACCTCGACAGCCGCGTACTTTGAAGCTTCCTTTGCGGCCTTGTCAGCCCAAATACCGGTATCAATATAGGTCGCTTTTTTACCCTGTCCGGGAGCGTCTCCTGCGGCAAGGTTTAACGGGAGCATGGCAAATTGAAGCGACGCGCCGCCCTGTAAAAAAAGTACTTTATAATTTGACGGGATACACATAAGCTCCCTGAGAAGTGATTCTGTCTTTTCAATAATTGGCTTATAATCCTTCGAACGGTGGCTCATCTCCATTACAGATTGACCAGTACCGTTGGCATCTGTCATTTCGGCAGCAGCCTTTTCCAAAACCGGCAGGGGAAGCACCGAGGGCCCTGCGGAAAAATTGTAAACTCTCATATTTATTCTCCGTAAAAATAGGATATATTCACTATACCCAGATCCGGGGTTTTTGTCGAGTACAGCATATTGTACACTTGCGGAATATTATTTAATATAAGATTATAAATGGATTACGAGTTAAACTGGTCACTGCAGGACGGAAAACTTGATTTTAGCACAGGTCGTATTGTAATTTTCGGCGATCATGGAATTATCAGCAATGGACCTTCGCTGGATCATAATGATTTAATTGCAGCTCATTCAAGAAGGAACGGCATAGATCGATCTTCTGTCATGAGCGACGCATACAGATTTTATTGGAGACCGAAAACCAAAAATGTTATTACCATAAGCCCTGTCAGAAAGCTCGATGAAACCTGGGTGTTAAGCAACGTAGAAAGATTCGATAAAATTATTGACGCGCTTTTTAAGAATAAACGTAATATGACCACAACCTCCAGTTGACACATTTTTAATAAAAAGGCGTATGCCCGGCAATTACCTGACAGGCATACGCTTAAATCACTAAGCTACCTTAAACCGTGAAACCTCTCCAATTAAAACACCAATACCTTCGCGGTTCTTGCCGCTAATCTCATTAACGCGATGTACGGCGATGTTGATTTCATTTGCGCCGGTTGCCATTTCGTTCATGCCGGATTCAATCTCCTGTGTCGCCCTTTCAAGGTTTTTGCTTTCGCGGATAACTTCATTGGCATTTTGCATCATTTCTTCCGACCTGTCGCTTACCTGACGGGTAATGTCATTTACCTTGCCGACTCCTTCCAGAATTTGCTTGCTGCCGACGCCTTGTTCTTCCATTGCATGAAGAATATTTTCTTCCTGTTCTGCGACTATCTTAACGCCGTCGTCAATCGCGCTGAACTTTGTTAAAACATTTTCTGTAGAACCCGAAATCTTCTCTATCGAATTTTTTATCTTTTTCAGAATATCGTTTATGGTCTTGGATTGTTCGGTGGAACTTTCAGCTAACTTGCGGATTTCATCGGCAACAACCGCAAAACCTTTACCCGCGTCACCGGCATGAGCCGCTTCGATTGCAGCGTTCATCGATAAAAGATTTGTCTGACCCGCAATATTTTCCATGACGGTATTAATTTCCAAAAGACCTTCCGACTCACGGTAAATTTCCTGTATATCGGCGGAAACTTCCTGCAAACTGCTGCGTCCAACTTCCGAAGCGTCCCTTAATGTCTTTACGTTATTTGCATTGCTGATAACGGTGTTTGTAACCGAATTGGTATTTGCAACCATTTGTTCAATAGCGGACGAAGCCTGCGCGACATTTTGGCTTTGTTCATGAACAAGTTTATCCAGTTTGCTGATATTGTTTACAACCTGTTCCATCGTTGCGTGAGTTTGACTTACGCTTGCGCTCTGGTTTATTACCCGTCCCTTGATACTTTGAATATTCGAAGTGATCTGATTTACCGCAGCGGCGGTTTCATTCATATTGCCCGCTAAATCTGTTCCGACACTGGATAATGTAACAGATTCATTCTTTATGGAAAGAACAAGGTTCTTTATTTTTATCAGAGTATTATTAAAATATTTTGCCAAATCGCCGATCTCATCCGAGGATTTTAACGAAATGGACCTGGTTAAATCACCTTCACCCTCGGAAATATCTTTAAGAGAATCCGATAATGTAACAAGCGGCTTTGTAACATAATGTAAAATAAAGTATGTAATAATAGCTCCTATAATTATGGCAATCACCGCCAAAATGATCGTAAATCTGGTTATATCATGGATAGGCTTTAATATATGCGATTCGGAAGCGCCAATCAATATCGACCATGATTGATCCGAATTACCTATTGGGAAAGATTTCATCATCATTATAATGTTTGTATCAAGCGTTGGATCATAAGATTCACCGGAAAAATTTTCGCCTTTTAAAACAGCGTTAAAAGCCGCCTGCTGTGCATCGCCGTATTCTACATCGACATCAAGCAAATTTTTTCCTATTCTTTCCGGAAGGAAATGCGCAAGAATGTCGCCGTTACCGGAATACATTACCATCAGGGTAATATTATCGTCTTCATGTATGGTTTGCTCCAGCGTGGGTTGTATAACAGCCATATCCAAAAGGCATCCTACGGCTCCTATAACCTCATTAGTGCTGTGATGTATGATGGGAACCTGTATTAACATCCCATACGTTTCTTTTCCGTTTATGACTTTTGGAACAGGGTCGTCAAAGCGGTCTCTTCTGGCGTCGGGACCGTTAATATGAGCCATTGTATTGTCAATATCAGGACTTGCGCGGACCGTAATAACGCCTGTTTCTTTGGTAACAGTCATGGCATACTGTCCGCCGGGACCTGAACCAGCCCTGTCAATGAACTGTTCATCCATACCGTCCAGGGCATTTGGTCTCCATACTGAGTATGCAAGCGCCCATCTTTCATTTTCAATCAAAGCGCCCTTTAACATGCTGTCAAACTGATCACGTCTCGTTTCCGCAGGCAGGCTTTCAAAATCTTCCATTATTGCGCTTAACGTATTCAACGCCAGAATATGACCATCTTCCCTGCCTTTCCAGTAATTGACTTCCCTTTCGAGCATGTGTTGAAGATTCCCGAGGCTCAATTTGAGGCTTATATTACTTGCCTCGCGCACGAGCAGCGCCGCGATTCCCGTTACAATGATTGCCACAATGGCAATCACCATAAGACTTAATCTGAATTTTAGTCTCATATTCTTCCTCCTCATATTTATTCCTAAATAAAATATAAGAAATCAGAATATAACCGACCAGCGGAAAATTCTTTGAATTTAAAGAAACTACATCAGCGAAAACGCTATTGTCACCCCGACGAACACAATCGCAACTGTTGCCGCAAGCGTAATCAAAAGGTTGAACGAAGGACCTGTCGTGTCTTTCAGCGGATCGCCGACCGTGTCTCCGATAACGGCTGCTTTATGGCAATCGCTGCCCTTTCCGCCGTGTTTTCCGCTTTCGATGTATTTTTTGGCATTATCCCACGCGCCGCCCGCTGTCAGCATAAATACCGCAAGCGCAAAACCGGTTACAATTAAACCTGTTAAAAAACCTACAACGCCTGTTGGGCCGAAAACAAGGCCGACAGCAATCGGAGAAATAATCGCGAGCAAAGACGGCCAAATCATTTCTTTCTGCGCGCCTCTTGTGCAAAGATCAACGCATTTTGCGTAATCGGGAGCGGCGGTTCCTTCCATTAAACCGGGTATCTCCTTAAACTGGCGCCTTACTTCCTTTACAACGTTTTGCGCGGCGCGATGCACCGCTCTTACCGTGAGCGCAGAAAACATAAATGTAAGCGCAACGCCGAAGAAAAGACCAATCAAAACTGTCGGATTTGTTATAATATTCAGATCGAGAGCCTGACCCTCAAGCAGTTTACCGACGCGCGTCATTTCGATTTCTGCGACATTTTTATACGAGACTAAAAGCGCTAAAGCCGTAAACGCTGTAGAACCAATCGCAAAACCTTTGCCTGTTGCGGCAGTTGTGTTTCCAAGAGAGTCAAGGGCATCGGTTTTTTCGCGGACTTCTTTGGGAAGCTTTGCCATTTCCGCTATGCCGCCTGCGTTATCTGCAACAGGACCGAACGCGTCTGTCGCGAGAGTAATTCCAAGCGTTGCAAGCATACCTACCGCGGCGATGCCAATGCCGTAAAGTCCTGTATAAAAGTTTGTCATGCCGTCGTTTATAATGAAACATGAGATAACAGAAAACGCAATCGTCATTACAGGCCATGTCGCTGATTTTAAACCAAGCGATATGCCGCCAATCATCAATGTAGCGGTTCCTGTTTCGCTTGATTCCGCAAGCTCGCGCGTCGGCTTAAAATGATCGGAAGTATAATACTCGGTAAAGAAACCAAGAATAACGCCTGATGCAATGCCGATAAGAATCGCGGAAAAAATACCGATGGCGTTTTGCGCCATTACTCCGCCCTCAAGGTTTGCGACATAAATTGTAAGAGGCAGCGCGGCAATTGCAGAGAGCCCTGCTGCGAACCATGTGCCAAGGTGCAGGGATCGTAATAAATTAGATTGAGTCGCTTTTTCTTTTGTGCGGACAAAGAATGTGCCTATGATCGAAGTTAATATGCCGACTACTGCCATCAATATCGGCAACAAAAGACCTGAAGAACCGTATCCTGCCGCAAAGCCGAGCGCAAATGTCGCAACGATCGCATTACTGTAAGATTCATAAAGATCCGCGCCCATACCGGCGACATCGCCGACATTGTCGCCGACGTTATCTGCAATTACTGCAGGATTTCTTGGATCATCTTCGGGGATACCGGCTTCAACTTTTCCGACAAGGTCTGCGCCGACATCGGCAGCTTTGGTAAAGATTCCTCCGCCAACGCGGGCAAACATCGCCATGGATGCAACGCCCATACCAAAGCAAATCATCGTTTGAGCAATTGTCGCAGTATCAGCGCGGAACACATGCACAAGAACCAAATACCATGCCGCGACATCAAGAAGACCAAGACCTGCGACAGTAAAACCCATTACAGTTCCTGATGAAAAAGCAACCCTAAGTCCCCTATTCAATCCGCCCTGCTGCGCCGCGTTCGTTGTGCGTGAATTTGCGATAGTCGCAACCTTCATTCCTATAAATCCTGAAAGACCTGTAAAAAAACCGCCGATTATAAACGCAAACGGAACAAACGGACTTACAAATCCCTTATCTGCGCCGAAAGCCAACGGCAGAAACGCAAGCATGGATAAAATGACAAACATAATAGAGAAAAACCATGTAACTGTCGTATATTGACGTTTCAGGTAAGCGCTTGCGCCCAGACGAATCGCCCCTGCAATTTTTTCCATGGCATCATTGCCCTTCGGATACCTGATTACTTTTAAACCCTGTATGAGAGCAAAACCGAGCGCGATAACTGCGCCAACAATACCTAACCAAAAAAGACGCTCAATCACAATAATTACCTCTTGAAACATTTCAGCCAAAAAAGTGAAAAATGTCAATATGTGACACGTTAATCATTTTCCCTTTTAATTCAATTAATAATGTGCTAGAATTTATATATGTACGCAGGATTTTATTCACTCGGCGCAGCCGAAGAAGTAACAGGTTCCAAGCATGTGCTTGAAATTGACGGGCAAAGCTATCTTATTGATTGCGGCGCATTTCAGGGTTCCAGAGCCGAGGCAGATCGCAAGAACAGGGAATTCGGCATTGCAGAAGATCGTATCGAAAGCGTAATTTTAACGCACGGTCACCTTGACCACTGCGGTCTTTTGCCGCTATTGGCAAAACGCGGCTACTGCGGAAACATTTACGCAACGCCCGCAACAAGGGATATTGCAAGTCTTATAATGATGGATTCCGCAAACATACAGGCGCGTGACGCGAAATATTTAAAAAGCCAGGCGCAGAAAAAAGGTCAAAAATTTGATTGGACTCCTCTTTACACTGAACAGGACGCGATAAAAGCAGTCAGCCAGACAATTGGAGTTTCTTATAACAGACCGATGTTTATCGGAGACGGCGTAAGCCTTGAATTTTACGATGCAGGTCACATTCTGGGTTCTGCAATCGCGGCGATAAAAATTAAAAAAGGCGGCGATGAATTAAATATACTCGCAACCGGCGATCTTGGCAGAAAAGGCAAACCGATTATACGCAACCCTGCAATTCCCGAAGTAACTCCCGATTATATCATTCTGGAAAGCACATACGGCGACCGCCTGCATGACTCTACCGATGACGCAATAAAGAAGCTTGCCGATATTGCAAAGAGAACTGTAGAAAAAAAAGGAAAAATTTTAATCCCCTCCTTTGCAATTGAACGCACTCAGGAGCTTGTCTACTATTTTCATTTATTGGTAGACGACGGCATAATTCCCGAAGTGCCGATTTATGTCGATTCTCCGATGGCAACTAACGCAACGACAATTTTCCAGGTGCATCCCGAATGTTACAGCGAAGAAATTAAGGAAGCGTTTATAAAGCATCATAAAAATCCTTTTGGTTTTAACAGTCTTCATTTTACAACCAGCGTGCAGGAATCTAAAGCGTTAAACGATCATCCCGGCCCGCTTATAATTATTTCTGCGGATGGCATGTGCGAAGCGGGACGCATTCAGCACCATTTAATGCACAACATACAAGACCCCAACACAACAATCATGACGGTCGGCTACATGGCGGAAAACACTTTGGGAAGACGCATTCGTAACCGCGAAAGTGAAGTAAAAATTCACGGCGATTGGTACAAGCTAAAAGCGCAGGTAGAAGAAATAAACGCGTTCAGCGCCCACGCCGATTATAAGGAAACACTCGAATGGCTTAAAGCGATAGATACATCAAAACTAAAAAGCATTTTCCTTGTACACGGCGAGAAAAAATCGCAAAATTTCCTTAAAAAGTATTTGGAAGAAAACGGCTACCCGAATATCGAAATAATAAAATACGGGAAAACATACGAATTAAATTGAGCTCCCTATTTTCATCATCAAGACAAGTATTTGATTGGCTGTCAGGTTTTATAAATCTTGAGCGCGGGCAAAAACCAAAAAGTTTTCGTCTGGAAAGAATGAATTTCTTAACGGAGCTTGCAGGGCATCCCGAAAAATGTGCGCCTTCCATTCATATCGCAGGCTCCAAGGGCAAGGGTTCTGTCACAAGCATGTTAACTGCCATGTTAACCGCCGCAGGTTTCCGCGCAGCGCGTTACATGTCGCCGCATGTAACCGATATCCGCGAACGCATCTGCCTTGGCGATTCATTTTTTGATGAAGACGTTTATTGCGCCGCGGGAAATGAACTGCGCGATATTGTTGAAACGCGTCTTCCTGCGCAGGCTGCCGCGCTTTTTGACACCTCAACTGCTGACGGGTGCGAACCAACATTTTGGGAACTTCTTACGCTGCTTTTTTTTCTTTGCGCGCGGCAGGCAAAGTGCGGCGTAATGGTAGTAGAAACCGGCATGGGCGGCAGACTTGACTCTACAAATGTAATAAATCCGCTGGTAAGCGTAATAACTTTAATAGAACTTGAGCACACAAATTTTCTTGGCGATACAATTACTGCAGTTGCCGGAGAAAAAGCCGGAATCATAAAGCAGGAAAGACCTCTTGTCCTTGCAAAACAATGCGATGAAGCGCTGCTGGTATTCAGGAAAAAAGCGCAGGAAATGAACAGTCCTCTTTATTATTTCCCCGATATCGCGGAACTCTCTAACATAAATATAACTAAACGCGGCACAGAATTTAATCTCTCTCTAAAATTACCTGATGTTTTAAAAGATACTGCTCTGTCAATTCCCGTTCCGGGAAAAGTGCAGGCGCACAATGCCGCGCTCGCCATAGCCGCCTTAAAGATCGCTTTTCCCTGTCTCACTGCGGCGCAAATTAATGAAGACGTTATTCGCAGCGGACTTAATAATTTAAAATTACCGGGGCGCTTTGAAAAAATTTCAAGTTTGGAACCTGTTATTATTGACGGCGCGCATACACCGGAAAGTATTCATCTTTGTATCGAGACATTTTGTTCGCTTTATGGTGAGGATAACATTTTAATTTTTGGATGCGCCGCTGATAAAGACGCCGCAGCCATGGCGAATATTGCGCATTCCCTTTTTTCGAAAATATTTATCACTACGCCGGGAACATTTAAAGTAAGCGATCCTGCAAAGGTTTACGATACCTTTTCCAGCGTTGCTGCGGAAAAGGTATTGCTTGTAAAAGATACGCGGGAAGCTGTTAAACAGGCGCAAGAGCATGCCATGAAAAATTCGCTTTCTGTTTTGGGAACAGGGTCTTTTTATTTAGTTTCAGAAATCAGAAAAATTTTATTGAATAAAAAATAATTATTTATTTTTTATTCTCGCCGTATATTATATTGTCATATTTTTTATTTTCTTCTTCCAGTAATTTTATCTTTTTATCCTGATTTTTATTTTCAAGTTCCAATATTTCCCTTTTTAATTCAAGTTCCCTGATTTTATTTTTCTGTGTTTTTAATATATGAGACGAAATTATAGCTACAATTGGAATTGATAACGCGGCAAGAGGTATCAAAAGAGCAAAATTAAACATGCTTTATCTCCTTGTTGTTATAATTTAATTGCTGTTTACGAGCTTTTTATTTTCCAGTAATTATCAACTTTCTCAAACCTGCAGGCAGGAACATTTATCGCCCTCCCGTCATCATGCGCAAGTTTAATCTGGCAGGCGATTGGATTTACCTCGGCTACTTTCCATGATTCGTTCTCGTAATTAATACGCATGCCTTCCTGCGGAAGATTGCGCTGCTGCTCGGAATAAAAACCGTATTCGTAAAAAAGACAGCAAAGAAGCCGTCCGCAGGGACCTGAAATTTTTACGGAGTTAAGCGAAAGTTTTTGATCTTTTGCCATTTTAATCGAGACGGGTTTTAACTTGTCGGAAACGCAATGGCAGCAATAGCCCCTTCCGCAGACGCCAAGGCCGCCTGTAACGCGCGCTTCATCACGCACGCCGATCTGGCGAAGTTCTATGCGCATCTTAAAGACGCTGACCAAATCTTTAACAAGCTCGCGGAAATCTACCCTGTTTTCGGCAGTAAAGAAAAAGAGAATTTTCGGCTCTTCCAAAAGATAGTGAACAAGAACAAGTTTCATTTCAAGTTTATGATTCGCAATTTTTTTTCTGCAGATGTCAAAAGCGTCTTTTTCAAGTTTTGTGTTGTTACGCGATTTTTCAAGGTCTTCCGGGGTTGCGGCTCTTACAATCCACGCGATTTCCGAAACAGGCGGAAGTTTTCCTCGGACAGAGCCAATAACCTGCGCAAGGTCGCGTCCGTAACGGGTTGGAACAATTACCATCGTATCGGGATTTAAATTATCTTCGCGGTATACGGCAAGAAATGTTTCCTGGGAATATAAAAGACGCAGACGGTAAATGGGCGCATCAGGAGCCAAAGACTCGATACCTGCATCGGCGCCTGTGATTACATCATGCTCTCTAAGCTTTGTTTCGTTGCGGTTATCTTCCAGAGAGGAAATATCATCGTCTTCATATTCGCTATAATCGCTCACCCTTTGCTCCTACTGTAATAAGTCTATCAGAAGACCCTTTATTTCCTCAAGACGTGAAACCAGTTCCATTTGACGCGCCTGACTGGAAAGCAGCATGGCCGCCAAATCTTCGAGCTTCTTGTCGATAACAACAATTTTTGTATATCCCTTCCCTTCCATCGCCTGCGGAGTGCCGCGCCGCCCCCTAAAGCCGGGTTTTAAAAAATTGGGAATTCCTTCGTCATATTCCTTGGAATAACAATTTTGAATAACATAATTAATAAAATTACGCACCGCTTGTTTGTAATTCATTATTTCTTCAGGCAGAGGACGGCTTTTTAATCTGTCACCAGCATCCCGGACTTCATCCATTAAATTATTTACAGTTTCATCAGATGCAGGCAGATCCTGCAAAGGACCAAGCTGCTCCGCGGTTTTACTGCGTAAGCTGTCAAACAATTTGGAAAATTCGGTTTTTTCGCCCTTGCGTACACCTTTTGATTTTTTATCATCCTTTACCTGCGAATATGCAGAAGGATTCATGTACAGTGAAGGATCAGTTCCATCGATTTTAGCCATAGGTTTTTTGGAAAACAGGCAAGGCTGATTTGATTCCCTGCGCGTCGCGATGTTCGGACATGGTTTTCTGCCACCTTTCATCGTTGTCGCAAACAGCAACTTTGCCGTTAATAAAACATCCATCGTCAGCCTGAATGCGGCGCGTAATAATATCGCCGATAACTACAGCGGTAGAAAGAACAACAAGATGACCGTCAGAAATAATATTTCCGTAAACAACTCCGCCCACGGTGATATTTGTGCCGGAAACATTTCCTTTCAATCTGGCGCGTTCGCCGATTACGACCCTGCCCTTAACTCTGACATCGCCGCGAATACTTCCATCTATACGGGTAAAACCGCCTGTTTCGATATCTCCAACGAAAGTCGTGTTAAGACCAACAATTGTGTTTATTGAAAAATCGGATAATTCATGCGCCATTTTAAACCAACGGCATCAGCGTGCTTGCCTTGCGAGGCTTGAACGAATTGCGATATATCTGAAAGGATCTACAACATCTGAACCAATATGTACTTCATAATGCAGATGAGGCCCTGTGGAAATACCGGTGCTTCCGATATAACCAATTACTTCATTCTGCTGAACGCGCTGACCTACGCTTGCCCTGATGCTCTGCATGTGCGCATAACGCGTGTAATAACCGTGTTTGTGTCTTACAATTACGTAGTTGCCGTAATCATACGAATATTCAGCCGTTACTACCTGACCTTCCGCTGACGCGACAATCGGGTCACCAAAACGGCCTGTGGCAATATCGATACCTCTATGAATATAGTATTGACCATGTATGGGGTGAATATTCTGCCCAAAGAACATCGATATAAAACCAAGTCCGTTTCTGACAGGCCAAATACTCGGAATTTCCGTTAATAACGCGCTCTGTGAATTTAAAACTTTTTCAAGTTCCCTGATCGGTTCAACAGCCTGTGATAAATACATGGAGAGCCGTCTGATATCGTTAACTTCCGGCATTGACCCCTGAGGCGTATCGGTAATACCAAGAAGGGAGCTTAAATCACCGGTTGTGCTTTGAGTCATGGTGTTGTTATTGCTTATGCCAAGGGACGAAAGGACATTTGTAAACGCATTTTCAAAATTGCGGGCTTCCCTGATTAGCAGATTTGCTTCGTCGCGGAACTGGTCTAAAGACGCCTGAGTGTCCCGAAGACGGCTATCTTTATCGGAAATTGAATAAATAGTGGAGCTGTATGACGCGCCGTACCAGAAAAACGCTCCAAGAAGACCAAAAACTACTAAAAGGAAGCAAAAAATCGATAAAATAGTTACATGAAGGTTGTATACCCTCTTCTCCGAGTGAGGAACGAAGACTAAAGTGTACCGTCTGGTTAAGAATCTGCCAAAGGCCTTAAAGATACCGCCGAAAAAGCGCATAATTCCAGCTGCACCGCTAATGACTCTTTGTACAAACCTATTCTCCCAACGTTTGTATTCATGAACCGAGGCCATTTTGCTCTCCCTTACACACTCATTCTACTGGCAAACAAAAAGGTTGTCAACAGAAAAAAATGCAAATCGAAAATTAAACATTAAATTGCGTTAAATCCGGACTGGATTGCCTTCGAATTCATCGGAATGAACTGATGTTTATCAGCCGGAAAAAACTTTTGCAATATACCTTCAATATCGGCTAGTTTCAGCGCATTTGTTAATTTTGCCATTGCCCCAAGAGCAACCATGTTTGCAAAAAGAACGTTTCCAACCTGCTCTGCAATGCTTGTTGCTTCAATTTTTACAACCTTGATGTCGCTCCTGGCCGGGTTTTCCTTTACAAGCGTCGAGTTTATCAGCATAACACCGTCTTTTTTTAGCATTTTTTCGCAAATCGGGAGTGAATCCATATTCATGACGAGAACCGAGTCAGGCGTTGTGACGAGCGGGCTCGCGATTTCTTCGTCAGAAATAATTACGCTTGCGCGGGCAATCCCGCCGCGTTTTTCGGCGCCGTAAAACGGAAAAAAAGTGACGTTTTTTCCTTCCTGCATGGCAAAATATACCCAAAGCTGCCCTAAAGAGATGATTCCCTGTCCGCCGAATCCGGCAAAGAATGATTTTTCTGTCATTTGGAACCTCCTTCCAAGGTATTTTTAATTTCGCCGAGCGGAAATGCCGGGATCATGTTTTTTTCAAGCCATTCAATCGCCTGAATCGAGTCCATTGTCCAGTTTGTCGGACAGGGCGAGAGGATTTCTACCATTGTGTTGCCGACTCCCGAGAGCTGCGCTTCAAAAGCCTTTTTTATATATTGACGGGTTTTGCGCACATTGGCTGCGTTATTAACTGCTCCGCGGGCAATGTAACGCGTACCATCAAGCGTGGCGAGAAGTTCGCAAACCTTAATGGGATAGCCCATTCCGGCTTCATCCGCGTCACGTCCGTTGGGAGCGGTGGTCGCCTTTTGCCCAAGGAGGGTTGTCGGCGCCATTTGTCCGCCTGTCATGCCGTAAATCGCGTTATTTACGAAAATAGTCGTAAACTTTTCGCCGCGGTTCGCCGCATGAATCATTTCTGCGGTGCCGATTGCCGCCATATCGCCGTCACCCTGGTAACAAATTACCAGATGATCGGGGTGTATCCTTTTTACGCCGGTCGCCGCAGCAGGGGTGCGCCCATGCGGCGGTTGAACGGTATCAAAATCAAAGTATAAGTCCGCCCAAATTGCGCAGCCGACAGGATGGGTCATGATTGTATTATCCCTGACGCCGAGTTCGTCGATTACGCTCGCGATAAGCCTGTGAATGGTGCCGTGTCCGCAGCCGCCGCAGTATTTCGTCTGTACTTTTTTCAGACTCTCCGGATATCCTAATAATTTTTTCATTTTTTTAATATTTCCTTAATTTTGGCAAATACTTCTTCTTCAGTCGGGATGATTCCGCCCGAATGACCCAATAAATGAACATCGGACTTGGAGCCCGAATAATAAGCTGATAATTTGACGTCCTCTACCAACTGACCGAGTGACATTTCGACGGAGAGGAGAGGTATGTTCCTTGCGGCGATTTTGCCGAGCGCATCATACGGGAATGGCCACAGTGTGATTGGCCTGAAGATCCCCAGTTTGATGCCTTCCTTTTTAGCCATTTTTTGCGCGCCGAGGCAGACACGCGCGGAGGTGCCGAAAGCTATCATTACAAGATCGGCGTCTGCGCAATCGGTTTCTTCGTATCGAATTTCCGCCGCTTTGACTTTTTCGTAGCGCTGAAAACGCTCTATTGTTTTGGCTTCCAGTGATTCAGGCACAAGGTCTATCGAGGTGATATGAATCGCCTTTTTCCCGGCTCTTTTCGCGCAGCCGCCTGCCGACCACTCGTACTTTGGCACGGATTTTTCCGGCGGAAGCACGCAGCCTTCGATCATCTGCCCGATCATGCCGTCAGCATGAACGATGACAGGCATTCGGTATTTATCGGCAAGGTCGAAGGCGAGATAGGTTAAATCCGCGCATTCCTGCACATTTTTTGGCGCAAGAACGATGCAGTGATAGTCGCCGTGACCGCCGCCGCGCGTTGATTGGAAGTAATCGCTTTGCGCAGGGGCAATATTTCCAAGACCCGGCCCTCCGCGGTTGATGTTTGCAAGCACGAGCGGTACGTCCGCACCAGCGGCGTACGACATTCCTTCCTGTTTTAGACTGATTCCGGGGCTTGAAGAGCTCGTCATCGACCTTACGCCCGCGCAAGCTGCGCCGTAAACCATGATAATCGCCGCAATTTCGCTCTCGGCCTGAATAAAAATCCGTTTTTTGTCGAGCATATGCCTCGACATATAGGCAGGAATCTCATTTTGCGGCGTAATCGGGTACCCAAAATACGCTTGACAACCCGCTCTGATTGCCGCTTCGGCAATAGCGTCGTTTCCCTTCATTAATACTTTTTCACTCATACATAACCTCATTCTACTTCGTAGACTTCCATGCAAACATCGGGGCAAACCTCGTAACAGTTGCCGCATGCGATACATTTATCCATATTGACTGCTTTTGCAGGATATGTTCCTGACGAGTTTATCTCGGTATCCGTCTCCAATACTTTGACCGGGCAAGCGCGTAAACACAGATAACACCCCTTGCACATCTCACGGTCGATGGTTATTTGTCCTTTCTTAGCCATTTTTTCCTCTTTTATGTGGATGGGGTCAGTATACAGAAAAATGAAACCTTGTACAATAGCAACAATCATGTCCTTATTATTAAATTACTAACCTCCGGTTTAAAATTCTTACCTGGATATTAATTTTTGCCAGTCAGCAAATACATTTCCTGCTTTTGGAGGTACAGCGTAACCTATTTTCGATGGAAAAATTGTATTAATATCCAAATCATCAATAAGAACCGCGTAAAATTCTTCCTTTTCGCCTGTTAATTTACTAAAATCAATAATCATGACAGTCTGCGTGTCATTATTAAGACAGGAATAATTAAGGTTAAATTTATCCGTGCAGTTAATAATGGGTATTCCGTATCCTCTGATATTAAATGTTTTACCTGATGTTTCAGTTTTAAAACCAATAGACAACACGCCAATTATGCAATACAATGAAGAAAATTTGCTATTTGGAGAAATTATGCGAACAGTATGCGGAATCGATCTGGGAACCCAGAGCTGTAAAATCGTGGTTTATGATTATAATAAAAAGAAAATAATTGCCCAGTCCTCGGCGCCTGTGGATATAATCGCCCAAAATGACGGCACCAGAGAGCAAAAAGCCGAATGGTACGATACCGTAGTTAAATCGTGTTTCGAAAAAATCGATAAAAATATCAAAAAAGACATTGCAGCTATCGGCGTTTCAGGGCAGCAGCACGGGTTTGTGCCGCTGGACGAGAAAGGAAAGGCCGTCTATAACGTAAAACTTTGGTGCGATACTTCAACGACAGCAGAGTGCGAAGAACTTACCAAGGCGGCAGGCGGCGAGAAAAAATTGATCGAAAAAGCAGGGCTTCCGATGCGCCCCGGCTACACCGCCCCAAAGGTACTGTGGCTTAAAAAGCACAAACCGGCGGCTTTTGCAAAATTGCGGCACATTCTTCTCCCTCACAATTACATTAACTTCCTGTTAACAGGCGAATATTGGGCGGAATACGGTGATGCTTCGGGCACAGCCCTCTTTGATGTTCGCGGACGGAAATGGGCATCATCAATTTGTAATCTTATTTCTCCCGATGTAGAAAAATATCTTCCCGAACTTACAACTTCCGAAAAACCGGCAGGCAAGGTGAGCAAGGCAGCGGCTGATCTTTACGGCTTAACCGAAGGAACCATTGTCTCATCTGGCGGCGGCGACAACATGATGGCGGCTATCGGCACAGATGCCGTACGCGACGGATTTTTAACAATGAGCCTTGGCACATCAGGTACTCTTTTTGGATATTCAAACAGCGCAGTTATCGATCCGACTGGAAACCTTGCCGCATTCTGCTCGTCTTCGGGCGGATGGCTTCCGCTTCTTTGCACAATGAACTGCACGGTTGCAAGCGAAGAAATGCGCAAGCTGATGGGGCTTGATGTAAAAGACCTTGACGCACAGGCCGCAAAATCGCCTGTCGGCGCGGACGGCATTGTAATTCTGCCTTTCTTCAACGGCGAAAGAACTCCCAATCTTCCAAACGGCAGAGCGAGCATTAACGGCATCACTGCGGCCAACTTTAAAAAGGAAAACCTTGCGCGCGCCGCATTGGAATCTGCAATTTTCGGAATGAGAATCGGTCTTGACGGCTTTAAGTCGCTTGGCTTTAAACCAAAGGAAATTCACCTTACAGGCGGCGGATCAAAAAGTCCGTTCTGGCAGAGCGTTGCAGCTAACGTAATGGATCTTCCGATTCGCATTCCTGTCACATCGGAAGCCGCCGCGATGGGCGGAGCGATTCAGGCTTTGTGGTGCCTCGAGACAAGCGAAGGCAAAAAAAGTTCGATCGAAACCCTTGCGGAAAAACATGTCGCGTTAGGCACAACAGTCAGACCCGATAAAAGGAGCACGGCTCAGTATAACGAGGCTTATGCTGTTTATACAAAGTATCTTGAGGCATTAAGCCCATTGTATAAATAAAAACCCAACCGGGGTTTTTATTTATATTAGTACTGTATGAAAACAATTAAAAACTTCAGTTTTTAATTGTTAAAATAATTTTATGGAGGCTAATTATGGCAGATTATTTCGTGGGAGCAAAAGAGTACTTCCCTGGAATCCAAAAAATCAAATACGAAGGACCAAAGAGTAAAAATCCTCTTGCGTTTAAGTATTATGACGCTGATAAAAAAATCGGCGGAAAAACAATGAAAGAACATCTTCGTTTTGCGATTGCCTACTGGCACAGTTTCTGCGGCGAAGGCGGAGACCCGTTTGGTCCCGGTACATTAAAATTCCCGTGGAATGAAGGCGCGAAAGATCCGATGGACGCAGCCGACAGAAAAATGGACGCGGCGTTTGAATTCTTTACAAAGATCGGCGCAGAGTTCTGGGCATTCCATGACAGAGACATCGCTCCCGAAGGCGCAAATCCCGCAGAGAGCGAAAAAAACTTTATGACGTTAGTTGCAAAAGCAAAAAAACTTCAGGGCGAGACAGGCGTTAAACTCCTTTGGGGAACAGCGAATGTTTTCAGTAATCCGCGCTTTATGAACGGCGCCGCGACCAATCCCGAGTTCGGCGTTATCGCGTTAGCTGCAACTCAGGTAAGAGCCGCGATTGACGCAACTATCGATCTTGGCGGCCTGGGATACACATTCTGGGGCGGACGCGAAGGTTACATGAGTTTACTCAACACAGACCTTAAAAGAGAAAAAGATAACCTCGGACGTTTCCTTACAATGGCAAGAGACTATGCGCGCAAACAAGGATTCAAGGGCGTGTTCTATATCGAACCGAAACCGATGGAACCGACAAAACATCAATACGACTTTGACACAGAAACAGTTATCGGCTTCCTGCGCCAGCACGGTCTCGAAAAAGATTTCCGCATGAACATTGAAGCGAACCACGCAGAACTCGCGGGACACGAATTCGCGCATGAGCTTGAAACAGCGGCAGTATCCGGTTTCTTCGGCTCCGTTGATGCAAACCGCGGCGACTGGGTAAACGGCTGGGACACAGACCAGTTCCCGATGAGCTATTACGAAGCCGCAATGGCAATGTTCACAATTTTAAAAATAGGCGGCTTTAAAGAAGGCGGCTTAAACTTTGACTCCAAGGTTCGCAGAAATTCTGTAGACCCGGCAGATCTCTTTGTCGCGCACATCGGCGGCATGGATTGTTTCGCGGTCGGCCTCGAAATCGCTCAGCGCATGATCGATGACGGCACTATCCCCAACTTTGTAAAGGATCGTTATGCGTCATTTACGTCAGGCGACGGCGCGAAGTTCTCCAAGGGCGAACTTACCCTTGAGCAGCTTGCAAAAATCGGCACAGACGCAGGTTACGGCAAGACAGGCTTAACAAGCGGCAAGCAGGAATACCTTGAGAACGTACTGAACAGCTATTTGCTTGGTTTGTAGTCCGCGGATTTACACGGATTAACACGAATTATCGTGCATAAAGCTCCCGATTATTCGGGGGCTTTTTTTGTAACAACTACCGTGGTTATTCGCAGGTCTTCAATTTTTTTTACTTTAAAATGCAAGCCGTTATATGCAATCTCGGGCTTTTCGTCTTCTGCTGGAATGTATTTTAATTGTCCGATTAAAAAACCGCTTAAAGTTTCGTACTCATTTACAGGAAGCGCAGTTTCAAAATAATTCTGTACTTTTTCTAAACTTGCGGCTCCCTTTACCTGAAATGTGTTCTCTCCCGCAGAAATGATGTCGGGCGATTCCACGGCGTCGTATTCATCGTGGATTTTTCCAACGATTTTTACTATTAAATCTTCCATGGTAACGATTCCCAGAGTGCCGCCGTATTCATCTACAACTATTGCCATGTAGACGCGTTCGGCCTGCATGTCCAAAAATAATTCGCCGGCTTTTATCGAGAACGGAACAAAGTACGCTTCGCGCATTAACTGCCTAATATCAAAACCTGCTGCGTCTTTGTTAGCCGCCATGAAGCGCAGAATATCTTTGGTATAGAGTATCCCTTTAATATTATCAATGCTTTCTTCGTAAACGGGAATCCTTGTGTAAAACTCGCCCTTTAACATTTCCATTACGGTTTCAAAATCGACGTCTACAGGCAGCGCTTTTACGTCAAGCCTGTGTTTGCAAATTTCCGCCGCGGTTAATTCTTCGATTTTAAAAATATTTTCGATCATGCCCTGTTCGCTCTCGGCGATTTCTCCCTGCTCGCTTGATGTGTGTACAATCATGCGGATTTCTTCCTTTGTGGCTGCATCATCGGCATTATCGTCTTTGAAACGTATTAATTTTAAAATTAGTTTTGCGGAAGCGGAAAGAAATTTAACAAATGGCAGGGCAATAATGGAGAGCGCCTTTAAAAACGGCTGAGCCCCAAGTGAAAAGGGAATGGCGTATTTCATGGCGATTCGTTTTGGAACAAGCTCGCCGAAAATCAGGGAGACGTAAGTTAAAACTGCGGTGATAAAAACAAAAACAAGCGTTTCCGCAAGGTTAGCTGAAATTGGCAGTCCCTTGCCAAGTACCCATTTTACAATCGGATCTGTAAATGAGCTTGCGGCATAGGCTCCCGAAAAAAACGCGATAAATGTTATATAAAGCTGAGTGGTGGCAAAAAAAGTATGCGGCTTTTCCATTGTTTTAAGAAGCCGAATCGCTTTTTTTTCACCCTTGTCTGCGCGCAGTTTTACTTTATTTCGATTTGACGAGCTTAGCGCGATCTCCGACGAAGACAATACGCCGCTAATAATAATTAATATCGCCAAAACGATAATACTGAACAGCAAATTAAAACCCCGTTTCTACAGTATAGTATAGTTTTATGATATATTCCAATATATAGGTAATTTTTATAATTTTATTTTTATAATTAGAAGTTTTTTAACCAATTTTCCGTGCCTTTACGCTGGCGCACTGCTAATACTAAACTGTGGTCTTTTAATCTGTGGTCGTCCGCGTCAGGCGTTGTTTGATTTCTTCGATGGAGACCTTGTAAAGATCGATTTTTAAGAAGATCTCAACCACGAACTACACAAACAGAACCGAACATATTGTTTGAGCAACATTATGTAATTCGCCTTTGATTTGAGTCAGAAGCTCCTCTCGTAAAGGCACTAAAGAATTTGACAACCAATTATACGGAGGTGATTACAACTTGGCAATTAATAAAATTAATTTTTTGCTCTTAATTCAGCAATTTCCAAACGAAGCCGCTCATTTTCAGCTTCCTTGTTTGTCATCTCAGCCTTCATGTCAGCAACAACACCCTGCCATTTTTCATCAGAGCGTAATTCACCTCTTTTCTCCGCCGTATGCAGGTTGGAGTACAGGTCTGTTTCGTATTTTTTACGGCTGAGTAATCTGGCACGTTCGTGTTCGTCCTGACTTATTTCCCTTAGCAATGTGGCTGCCATATCTATCTCCTCCTTGTCTTTGATTATATCATTGATTTTTACCCTGTGTACAGGATCCTGTGCAAACCTGAAAAATAATGTCCATTTTTCAAAATCTGTTAAATTATCTACAGGCTTTTTTAACAATGTATCAAGCTTGTTTAGCTCGACTATTATCATGTTCAGTTGATCGGTTAACTCCTTGCCATCGACAGATTTCAACGTAAACCTGTTTACAAAATCAGACCAGTCTGGGAGAACGTCATACATGCAGAATGTAATCTGATATGTCCTGACTAATTCATGGTAATTTTTTCCCTTTGATTTCTGTGACGAGTGAAGATCAGTTAGATAATAGACATATCTGTTAATAAAATTTGTAAACCCAAACCCTATTTCCTCCATTCTGCTGCACTGCATTTCTACATTGACCTGATCGTCGTTTTCGATGGTACAGTTTACATCAAATCTTTCTTCTTTTTCGTTAATGTCTGTTGAAGGAAGCACATTGTTGCGAATCTGTACGTCCAGCACTTGTCTTTCAATTACTGTTGATATGACATCAATCAATACCTTTTTAGCATCAGGATGAGTGAGTAAAACCCTAAAAATCCTGTCGTCTGATGGCGGAAGTATATCCGCGTCCATTGGAAAACCGCTGCTTTTACTGTTTGCTTTAAGTTTCATACATAACCTCTCAGAGATAGTTTTCCCGGAGCGTCAAAAGATACCCGGCAGAGAATCTTCAAAGCAAGAAAATTCTCCACCCTTATATGGCACAGACTTGGCGTTTTGCTTTAGCGAAAACGAAAGAAATTTGAAAAAAGTGAGAAATTTTTAGAAAAGCCCTCTCGTCAAGAGGATTATAAAGAAGAATTTTACCACTAACCACACGAACAGAACCTTCGGTTCTTACACGAACATGTTGTTTGAGAAACATTTTGTAATTCGCCTGTGATTTTAACCAGAAACCCCTCTCGCAAAGTACGCAAAGATCGCCAAGGAAGAAAAAAGAATTTAACCACGGAGGACACAGAGTTGTTGTTTGAAAACTCATCTTCTTCCTCCGTGGTTGATCTTCTTTGATTAAAATCCCAGTTTATTAACCAAAACTTGATTTCGAATCTTATTCCCTCCATTCACTGCTGCCTATTCTCTGTTAGCTGCTCTCTGCTCTCCACTTAAGGGCGGACAACACGAAAACCTATATCGCTGTACCCGTAGAAGGTGTTGCTTCCGTTCCGAAAAGAAGAACGAGTGTCCCAGGCTTGAAAAAAAAGGCGCGAACCACCGCCGCGTATCACACGACTACTCCCAGAGACCGCTCCGGTATAATCAGTCTGATTACTCGTTGGCAGATCATCCCACCAGTCCCAACACCACTCCCATACATTCCCATGCATGTCATATAACCCAAACGCATTAGGCAGCTTTAATCCTACCTGATGTGTTCTGCTGCCTGAATTTGCACTGTACCATGCATAGTTTACAAGTTCGCTTTCTGTATCGCCAAAATGCCAGTTTGTAGTAGACCCCGCTCTGCATGCATATTCCCACTGCGCCTCTGTAGGTAATCGATACCCATTAGCATTCCAATTCGCTGTCACTGTAGCCGATGTTATGGGATATCCGGTTGCTGGTGTTCTTCCCGTTATCGTATATATCGGCGTAAGTACTTCTATCTCACTTAATTTATTACAGAACTCTACAGCATCAAACCATGTTACCATTTCAACAGGTCTTTTGCCCTGCGTTTCTCCTGCTGCAGGTTCTCTGTCACTTCCTCCATGATACCAACTTGGATTTACTCCCATTACTGCTTCATACAGTTCCTGCGTTACTTCGTATATACCCATTTTAAATGCGCTTAATGTGATTGTCGCATTCGGCCATGTAAGAGTCCCTGCCGGAATCTGCACCATTTCCACACCGCTGGAGCTAATATAAATTTTATTTGCATTTATCAGTGATGTATTGTTGGTACCAATTATTATTGCATTCCATGCTATATCGTCTCCGTTGTAAAAAACTGCGTTTAGATTGCCGCAATTCTGAAATGCAAAATTACCAATACTTGTTACACCGGATGGAATCACAACTCTTGTTAAATTATTGCAGTAGAAGAATGCATAATTGCCTATTCTTGTTACACCGACAGGTATCGTTATACTTTGTAAATTTGTATAAGAAGAAAAACCTGAGTCTGAAATTTCTACAACTGGCAATCCTTCATGTGTAGATGGAATTACTACATTGGCGGCATTTGCCGTCCCCCTGGAAACAGAATATGCAGTTCCATTGTTTACCAATGTGTAAGATAAACCAGACGTAAAGCCTGTTGTACCGCTTCCCTGCTCATCACAGCTTAAAACAAGCCCAAATATCGCCAAAATCGTTAAAAATCCCAATAAAAATTTCTTCACCAACATACCCCTTTTCATTTAACCTCGCCGTAAACGTGTGTTATTTACAAATTACAAATGGTTTTTCCTTGCCTAATTCCCAATACAGCGATTATCATGATTTAAAAATAATTCTTCATTCTCCTGTGCATAAAGAAGCGCTTTTGATGCGCCCTTTATATATGCTCGTTTCTCGTTACTTATTTTAAAAAGCCATTCTTTAAGCAGGGAAACATCAGACTCTATAAACTCACATTGTTGTAATTGGGTAGAATGACCGTATGACAATAAACCAGCGGTTAGCCATGGTTAGAAAAACGCAGAAATTGACTCAGCGTGAGTTTGCAAAAAAAATATCCGTTGCAACCGGATTTATTGCGTCTATGGAAATTGGCGCGCGAAAAGTTAATCCGCGTATAATGAAACTGGTATCATCCCTTTTTAATATTAATTTACAATGGCTGGAAACAGGCGAAGGAGAGATGTTCTACACCGACACCGAAAAAGAAGTAGAAGAAATAATAAGCTTATATAAGCAATTAAACCCATTTTTCAAAAAATTTATACTGCGCCAACTGCATGATTTAATTGAATACAAATAATTCCTTAATCATTCGCTTCAGGTATACGTAACTACCCTGTTGCGCCCGGCTTCCTTGGCTGAGTAAAGCGCTTTATCTGCGCCGGAAATAAATGCGTCAACAGAACTATCAGTTGTCGGCAGCAATGAAAAAACGCCGATGCTTATTGTTACTCTAATTACTGATTGATCAATACTTGGCATCGCGGCGTTTTCGATATCGCTGCGGATTTTTTCGGCAATGCCGAGGGCGCCTTCCAAAGATGTGTTCGGCATAAGAACAACAAATTCCTCGCCGCCCCAGCGCGCAACAAAGTCGCTTGGACGATTAAACGATCTTGGAAAAATTTCCGCAGCAGCCTGCAGTACCATATCACCCTGTAAATGACCGTACGTATCGTTAATATGTTTAAATTTGTCCAAATCCATCATTAAAATGCTGATTGGCATCTTTTCTCTTACGGCAAGTTTCCATTCCATTTTTAACCTGTCGTCAAAATTCCGTCTGTTCGGAATATTCGTTAACTGATCAATCATGCTTAAACGTTCAATCATAATCATCTGATTAACAATTTGAATCTGATTGCGGACTCTTAATTTAACAATGGCAGGAGTAAAAGGTTTTGTAATATAATCCGCGGCATCAAGAGACAGGCCTTTTTCTTCATCTTCTTCGCTGTCCAGTCCTGTAATAAAGATTACAGGCGTTTTTTGAATATCATCGCATTTCTTAATTTCAGAAAGCGTTTGATAACCGTCCATCTCGGGCATCAGAATATCAAGCAAAATTAAATCCGGCTTGTATTCCTTTGCCTTCTCAATGGCGCTTGCGCCGTTTGCCGCAGTATAAATAACAAAATCCTGCCCCAATATATGCGTTAAAATTTTAAGATTAGCTTTTTCGTCATCTACAATCAGTATGGAATTTTTTATTGCATCCATAACAATCCCTTCCTTCTTATCATTCAACAGGAGCAAACTCCTTTAGAACCATCTCAAGTTCAGATTTTAAAATACTTAATTGATCGCTGGTTACAAGATTTTTCCCGTCTTTTAAATTAAGTTCAATATCCGCGGCTGTTTTTTGAAGAATTATTTTGCCAAGCTGACCCGCATTACTCTTTAATGAATGAGCAGACCTGTAAGCTCCCGTAACATCTCCTTTTTCCAGCGCTTCAGTTAATTCCTTATATTTATTTTTATTTGTTTTATAGAACACGGTTTGAAGATTCCTTAAGAATTCCATGTCCGCTTCCAATTGCTTACTGCCCTGATCTTCTCCCTCATTCTTGGGAGTCATGTACTTCATCAAGCACCTCCATAATTCCTGTGATGTAAATGGCTTTCCAACGCAATCATGCATTCCGCTCTTTTTATAAATTTCCCTGTCGTTAAACATAATATTTGCAGTCATGGCAACAACAGGAACGCCGGTATTCAAATCCATTATTTTTGACGATGCTTCAAGCCCGTCCATAACAGGCATGTGCATATCCATAAAAACAAGATCAAATTGCTTTAGACCCTGTTCCTGGCGGAATTTAACTGCCTCAAAGCCAATTTTTCCGTTATCTGCAACAACTGTTTTAATGCCGACTCTTGTAAGATGTTCGCAAATAACCTGCTGATTCATCGGGTTGTCTTCGCATAAAAGAATTTCGCCGTTAAATATGGGTTTTTTTATCTCATTAAACACAATTTTACTATCTGTAATTATTTCATCATTAACATCGATTGTATCAAAAGTTAATTCAAAACTAAACTTGCTGCCTATTCCGAGAGAACTCTCCACGACAAGTTTTCCGCCCATAAGATCGACAATATTTCTTGTGATGGCAAGTCCAAGCCCCGTACCGCCGTATCTGCGGGTAATACTGACATCAGCCTGCGCGTAAGGCGCAAATATTTTGTCCAATTGTTCAGGAGTCATGCCGATACCTGAATCTTTTACTTCAAAATACATGGTGATGGTTCTTTCTTTCATTTCCCTTAGTACGGCATGCAGTTTGATCATTCCGGTATTTGTAAATTTGACGGCATTCGACAGAAGATTTACCAAAACCTGACGCAGTCTTGTAGGATCGCCAAGCGGCCTTTTGCCCAAACTGGGTTCAACATAAAAATACAAAATCAATCCCTTTTCGACTGCTTTGGGCATGATAAGGGTTCTGCAGGTAGAAAATAATTCGTGCATTTCAAACGGAATGTTTTCCATTTCCATTTTTCCGGATTCAACTTTGGAGATGTCAAGAATATCGTTGATTATTTGAAGCAGCCATTCTGCATTTGTTTTAATTTTGCTAAGATAATCCCTTGTTTTAAGCGCGGTTTCATTATCAAGAGCGAGCTCCGAAAAACCTACAATACTGTTCATGGGAGTGCGTATCTCATGGCTCATTGTCGCAAGAAAAGCAGATTTTGATACAGACATGGCTTCGGCATCTTTTCTGAGCTGATCCAATTCTCCGTACAGCTTACGCAGAATCATGGCGGCAATTAAAGCTGCAATAATACTTAAAATTATCGTTATTGAACCAATAAACAGGAAACTGCCTGGGATGCTATGCACATGTATCACATCCTGTTCGCTGGCCAGAAACAAGGCTCCTGCTGCAAGAATAAAGACATTTATCACAACTGCTGTCGCGATGATCACAATAAGGACTTTTACACGCACAGACACTTTTTTCTTTGAATGCTCCGCCATACCGAAACATTATACCATACATGAAAAACTTTGACTATCGAGCTTGTTCCAAAACTTCAATTTTTGGAACATCTTCCATTGTGCTGTAAACAAAAAAAATCCGGCACCTGAAAACAGATACCGGATTTCACAAAAACTATTTTTTAATCCAAAAGCCCTAAATTAGATAACTGTTGTTGATGCAGCTGGAGCGGCTTTGGGTGCCGCGGCTTTCTTCGCAGCTGGTTTTTTCTTTGCGGCTGGTTTTTTTGCCGCTTTCTTTACGCCGGTTTTCTTGGCGGCTGGTTTTTTTGCCGCTTTCTTTGCACCGGTTTTCTTGGCGCCGGCTTTCTTTACGCCGGTTTTCTTCTTCGCGCCGGCTTTCTTTACAGTTTTCTTTGCGCCGGTTTTTTTCTTCGCGCCGACTTTCTTTGCGCCGGTTTTCTTTACCGCTTTTTTAGCTGTCGCTTTCTTTGCGCCGGCTTTTTTTACGGTTTTCTTCTTTGCACCGACTTTCTTCGCGCCGGTTTTCTTTGCTCCAGTCTTCTTTGCTCCAGTTTTCTTCGCAGCGGTTTTTTTCTTCGCTGCCGGTTTTTTCGCAGATGTTACTGCCATCTTCTTGTCCCCCTTACCAGGTTTTTTACTGCCTTTCACCTTGGCAGTGGCGGGTTTTGTCTTACCTGACTCCCCTCCCTTTATGTTCT
>Ga0209755_10000534_pt1 | contig 68748 bp, 54 predicted proteins | sample TergutCo191P1_FD_187301 | JGI IMG/M metagenome (GOLD analysis project Ga0209755, IMG submission 187301) | Cornitermes sp. P1 segment gut microbial communities from Petit-Saut dam, French Guiana - Co191P1 (SPAdes) (version 2) | ecosystem: Host-associated > Arthropoda: Insects > Digestive system...
TGGTAATACCGCGGGCTTTTTCCTCAGGAGCATTGTCAATTTCATCATAACTCATTACCTTGTCACCAAATTTTCTGGCGCAATGCATGGTAATAGCCGCAGAAAGAGTGGTCTTGCCGTGATCTACGTGACCAATCGTTCCGACATTCATGTGGATTTTTTCTCTTATAAATTTATCCTTCGCCATTTGTGTCCTCCTTAATGAACACTAATTATTTATATGCGTACCCGAAAGCTACGCCGGAGGTACAGTAAGTTTAAAACTATCTGTACAGTATAAAAACAGTAATTTAAACGTCAGCTTAAACTACCCAGAATATTGGGGAAACGATCAAGAGCGGAAAATCAGCAGGTTAACGCGACGGTTATTGAAAACCAGCGCTTTGCAATCTATCCACATCGTTTTCCACCTGTCTCATTTTGCAGCCTAACTGCGAATGATCGGTTTGGAAACTTACCAAACTGCCATCATAAATGCCGGTTTATCACCAGCGATAATGAGCAAAGGCTTTATTTGCCTCCGCCATTTTATGGGTATCTTCTTTCTTCTTGAAAGCAGTACCTGTATTATTATATGCATCAAGGAACTCCGCAGCCAAGCGGTCTCCCATACCTTTTCCGGAACGGGTTCTTGCGGCGTTTATTATCCAACGCATACATAAAGCTTCCCGCCTTGTTTCCCGTATCTCAACAGGAACCTGATAAGTCGCACCCCCTACGCGTCTGGACTTGACTTCGATCACGGGTTTTACATTATCTAAAGCTTTTAAAAAAACTTCAAGAGGGTCTTTATCAACACTTTTCCTTAAAATCTCAAATGCGTCATGTACAATACGCAGACCAAGAGAGCGCTTGCCCTCCCACATCATCCTGTTAACAAATTTTGAAACAACAACACTGTTATACTTTGGATCAGGTAAAATACCCCGATCGACTGTCTTCTTCTTTCTTCCCATGTTCCTATCCTGGATTAAGTTAAAAGCCTTAAGCTTTAGGCCGTTTTGCACCGTATTTTGACCGGCCGCGCTTACGATCGGCAACGCCCAATGTATCTTTTGCCCCGCGGATAATGTGATAACGCACACCAGGAAGGTCCTTAACGCGCCCGCCTCTAACTAAAACCACCGAGTGTTCCTGTAAATTATGACCAATTCCTGGGATATAGGCGGTAACTTCAGTTCCGTGTGAAAGCCGCACACGAGCTACCTTTCTCAAAGCTGAATTAGGTTTTTTCGGCGTTACAGTCATTACACGGGTACAAACTCCTCTCTTCTGCGGACAGGACTTTAAGGCCGGGGATTTCGTCTTGGTCGTAATTTTTTGCCGTCCAGAACGAACCAATTGATTAATAGTTGGCATTCGAAAAAAACTCCTTAAACACATTTACATATCAGCAAACTTAGGGCACAGTCCTAGACCGTCTCCTTTGCCCTTTAAGAAAAATGAAAGGGTGAATTCAAAATCTAACAAAATTAGAAAAAAGTGTCAAGAGGGTTTCCAGGTTTTAATAAAATATTTTTAGGTACGGCAAAATTAACCGCGTTTTGGAAAAAGCTCATCTGGTAATTAAGAAAGAGAATAGCGCGATCATGGCTAAAAGTACGAAAATTGCTATGAAATATGTCCAAAACGGGATAGGTTCGGCAGAGTCTTCAAATTGCGGCGGTTTCATTTTTGTGTTTTTCGGATTTGATTTCGGAGCTGAATAGCCGCACATTGCACAGCCGTTCATAAACATTCTATCCGGCCCGGAAAAACCGCACATGGGACAGCGGATAGAAGCAAAATAGCGGGCGCAATACGGACAGACTTTTACATCACTGCCCACTTCATAACCGCAATTATCGCAATAAAAACGTGTTTTCTTTTTCAATGTTAAGCTGATTTAGTCTCTGGTTGGCTTTTGTTTGATTCAACAGAGGCGGGACATTTCCCGATTTCACCCGCAGGGCATTGCGAGCATGAGGATGTGCCTTCAGTATTTGACGGCGTTTTTCTTTTTTCTGATTTGGTTTTATTCATACTGCTTTTATCAGTGACATAAAAACCAGAACCTTTAAAAATAACTCCTGTTCCTCCAAAAATAAGGCGGCGGACTTCCCTGCCGCATTCGGGACATTCCTTTAAAGGCTGATCGCTCATGGACTGGAAAATTTCAAAATTATGTCCGCAGCTTTTACATTCATATTCATAAGTAGGCATGACTGATTTCCCTTCTCCGGAACAGGGTAACAAAATACAATTATTAGGTCAAGCCTTTAAATCATTCGGCGGTCTTTATGACCGCTATTTTTTTAGACTGTCAGGTAATTACTATATTTGTACATACAGTTACTGTTTTTTAAATGACGTGCACCCTAATATGATATTTTCATAACAAATTAATCTCGATAACTAATTCGAGTCGTATCTGGGAACGCTAAGTGTCCAATCTGTGTTCTTCGTGAAATTGTTACATTTTTTAGATTGAAGCAATGAACAAATGCCTGTTCCCCAATGATTATTACCGAAGAAGGTATATTTACATTTGATAAATCACTACAATTACCAAATGCTCCACGTTCGATAGTTGTTACAGATGAAGGAATATCAATACTCGTCAAACTACTCCGATTAAACGCCGCTATTCCAATTGTTGTTACCGAAGAAGGAATAATCACATTTGTTAATTTACTACCATAAAAAGCCCAACCTCCTATAGCCGTTACAGATGAAGGTATAGAATACGTTCTTGAAATTTTCCCATCTGGATAAGCGATGATAGTTCGAATTAATTTATCAAATAGAACACCATCAATACTTGTATAGACGGTATTATTATTATCAATAATTATAGCTGTTAAATTACTGCAACCATTAAATGGGTTGCCATCAATGTTTGTTACAGAATAAGGAATAGTGATATTTGCTAAATTTTTGCAATTGCTAAATGCACCATTTCCAATAGTTGTTACCGATAAAGGAATTATTATAGTTGTCAAATTATTATTATTATTGAAGGCGCCGTTTCCAATAGTTGTTACAGATGAATGAATGATATAAGTTACACCTCTTTTACCTTGAGGATAAATAAGAATAGTACTCATATTTTCATCAAGTAGAACACCGTCAATGCTTGTATAAACAGAATTACGATTATCAACTATGATATTTGTCAAATTACTACAACCTGAAAACGCAGATACATTAATATATGTGACTGATAATGGTATATTTACGTTTGTTAAGCTAAGACAATTTTGAAATGTTTGCTGTCCTATTGATGTTACCGAAGAAGGGATCGTTATATTCCCTAAGCTAGTACAACCCCAGAATACATAATCACCTATAGAGGTTACTGAAGACGGAATTAATATACTCGTTAAATTACTACAATCATTAAATGCCCAAGCTTCAATACTCGTAATTAATGGTGTTAAATTTATTGTTGCTAAATTAGTACAACGACTGAATGCTGAACGTCCAATAACTGTTACTGGTAAACTTTGAATATTTTCAGGAATATTTAATATTGTAGCATTACCAGTATATTTAGTTATAGTTACACTTTTGCCATCAATTATTTCAAACTCAATCCCCTCAGGTATAAGCTGTTCTATTGGTCTTGGTTGAGGTTGATTTCTTTGTGGATTTAAAGAGTAAAAATCAAGATTTAAAAAGCTACCATCATGGAAAGGGCGCTGATTATTATTAGTAAGCCGCATCGTTTCACGAGCAATAGCCCTAAAGACAATTTGAATATCTTCATTACTATCCATGTTTTGTAAAAATGCCTGTGTAAAAGGGCTATTACGTTGTCCTGTACCATCTGCTGCAACAGCACCAGCGGCTGTTGAATAGATAATAAGTAAATCAGACGGTAAATTTTGTATTACACTTAAACCTCTTGAAACATTTCGAAATGATCCTGGCATATTTATAAAAGGGTTGTCCCTACAAGCGTCCAATACCACTACGTTAACTTTATTTCTGGCAATTTGATCAAGAGAATCTACTAACCGTTTTACATTATATGATGAATGAACAGCTTCGATTTCATTTGTGCTGTTGACATCTATTGGTAATAGATAATTTTCTCCGTTTATTTGAACAGCATGTCCTGCAAACCAGAAAAACCCTTCATTATCCCTGTTTTGAGCAAGCCTTTGTACAAAATTTGTAATAGACCTTGCCATTTCAACATTTGATACATTTGTCTGTAAATCAACCTGATAACTAAGGCTTCTTAATTTTGTTGCAATATCGGTAGCGTCATTTACGGGGTTATCCAACCTTCTAACACTTGTGTAACTATTATTGCCAATTACTAATGCATATCTTTGTTGAGCAAACAGCATAGTGCCAATTATAAGAAGTAGAAGCAATAATAAGAATTTCTTCATATATCCTCCAATACTTTGTTTATTATATAATAAATACCAATATTTTTCAATAAGTATATTTTCACATACTACTGTGCATGTCATTTAACGTTCAAGTATGTATAATTATTTCATAAAATTAATTAATTAATTTTTTTTACATAAATAATATCTTATCTTTATTTTTTATGACTCTATTTATTTATTATTTCATCCAATTTTTTATTTTCTTCTTCCAACAATTTTAATTTTACTTCTTGGTTTTTAAGTTCTAATTCCAATATTTCTCTTTGTAATTCAAGTTCTTTAATCTTAATTTTTTTTATTCTTTTTACTCTAAAAGAGAGAACTATTATTAAAATGGGTACTAAAGCACCAAAAATACTTAGGACACGTATTAATTCCATCTCAATTCACCTTAAAATAGATTATAAATATATTTTGTTCTTTTGTCAATAATATTCAAATATTTTTTACTAATTTAGCCAGCATTGCACATAACTTGTTATATACGAAATTTGTCTAACCAACAAATTTCTGTAAAAAAGCGAATGTCATTTTAACACCGCCAGATATATATAAAGCAGGCAAAAGTGTCGCCTAACCCGTAAAGAAGGATATAAAACGACATATAGCCAATTTTAATTATTCTGAGTCTGTCAATAATGTGTTCACATTATAGACTCGGAACATAGTTCCGCGACCACCTTAAAAAACGCATTTTCGCAGCCTGCAAACCGAAGGTTTGAAGGCGAGAAAATGCAATGCCTGTCCGCAAAGTAACCGACTTTGTGGACAGACACTATTTAATTTCTTTATTTGCGAGTAAATATAGGTACTGCTGTTTTAAACAATCTGTTTTGCAATATAGATGTTAGAAAAATAACTTTTCAGGTTGTAAGACATGTCTTGTTCATGACACTTCAGTTTTAGGGTATTTTCCTGCGATATTCATTGTTATTCTGATACAAAGTTCCTGCCTTGACCTATATATCACTTTAGTCCTTAGTGAAACTACACTTTAGCCTATAGTAATATGTCACTATAGACTATAGTTAATAATCACTATAGACTAAAGTGAAATGTCACTACAGTCTAAAGTGAATGTTCACTATAAGCTAAAGTGAAATATCACTATAGCCTATAGTGATAGTATACTACAGGCAGCATGATAAACTAATACTGAAGAGGAAATTGAAGCCTGTGAACGCTTAAATTGTCTATTGTTTGGGTGTACAACCGGAAAGCAAATAAGGCGATCAATGCAAACGATACGCAGCAAGGTATGAGTTTACGGTAAAACCATTCATTTGGGTGTTATACTTTTACGGCGCCCAGGCCTTGTACAGCAAAATGCACAAGGCTTGTACTGTCTAAAATACTGTTTTAAACAGCGTTAATCGGTAAACAGGCGCTGTATTGACAGACAACTTTTGGCTTAGTAACATGTTTCATGGGTAAAAACGGCACAAGTTCAGCTATTATTGTCAGAATAATCGCTTTATTTACAGTAATTTTTGTTGCTTCCATGGGAGCTGTACTCGGTTTTTCCCTGGCTGAGACCGCAAATATCAAAAACGAGGAAAACTTTGCTGAATTTGCTCCGGCGCTTCCGACCAGAATCCTTGATATAAACGGCACTCTTATTACCGAATTTGCGTCCGATGAAAAACGCGAGCTGGTATCCATAAGCGAACTTCCAAGGCATTTAATTCATGCTGTTCTTGCCCGCGAAGACCCTGATTTTTATAATCACAGGGGATTCAGCGTCAGAGCTATTTTCCGGGCATTATGGGGACAGCTTAATTACTATTTATTCGGCAATGCTTCTTTGGGCGGAGGTTCAACAATTACCCAGCAGGTTGCGGGGACTTTATATACTGACAGATCCGAAGTGACAATCAGAAGGAAAGTAATTGAATTGTGGTGGGCTTTCCAGATGGAAAGACGCTACACAAAAAATGAAATCCTGGAAATCTATCTTAATTATATGCCGATGGGGCCCGGAACTTACGGTGTTGAAACCGCAAGCAGGTATTTTTTTAAAAAGAGCGCAAGGGATATTACTGTCGCCGAGTCGGCGGCATTGGCGGTTCTTCTTTCAGGCCCCAGCCGTTTCGATCCGCTGAAGAATCCCAATCTTTCCATGGACAGACAGCATTTTGTTCTTGAACGCATGATCGAATTCGGCTATATCAGCTCCGAAGAGGCTGAACTTTCATTTGCCGAATACTGGGATAATTTTGACTGGACTCAGCCTGCTCTTTCAGCGTATCTTACCCGCGAAGATAAAGCGCCGTGGTTCAGCGAATATGTACGCCGTGAGCTTGAAACGCTGATGTACGGAACCAGGGACTATTTCCGCGACGGTTATGTGGTGCATACAACGCTTAATCTGGAGCATCAGGCGCTGGCTGAAAGATATTTCGCCGAGGGGCTTGAAAGGGGCAATATTCAATATATCGCGCAAAGCAGAACCAGTAATAATCAGGCGATACGGTACGCACAGCCCATTGTTGATTTAATGACTCTAATGTTTGACTTAACGGATGTTCACTCCGCGGCTCTGGGACAAAATCAGGCAAGAGCTGTTTCGCGTTATACAAGAACAATTAACCCGATAGTGGATATGATGGCTTTGGCTTTCGGCATTCCAGAATTGAGAGACATTACAGGTCCGGGTTTTGCGATGCTTAAGGAAACTACAGAACAGAATGTAGTTGAGGGCGCTCTTGTCACAATAGAAAATGAAACCGGATATATTACCGCGCTTATCGGCGGGTCTAAATACGATGAATCAAATCAATTGATTCGCGCTACACAGGCTTCTGTCCAGCCCGGTTCCTCTTTCAAGCCTTTGTATTACTCAGCCGCAATTGATACCCGTAACTTTACGGCCGCGACAATGATTTACGACAGTCCGATGGCGTTTCATAACGAAGACGGCACTCCCTATATTCCGAGCAATTACGGCGGAGCATGGAGAGGCCCTGTCTTGCTTTACAATGTGCTTTCACAGTCTTTAAATATTCCGTCTTTGCATATACTTGAGAGAACGGGTTTTGATGCGGCTATCAGCAGGGCCGCCGCTCTTTTGGGTATAACGAACGAAGCCACAATAAGGCGTTTGTTTCCGCGCGTTTATCCGCTTGGGTTGGGAATAACTTCTGTTTCGCCTTTACAGATGGCAAGAGGTTACGCAATTTTCGCGAATCAGGGCCGTGATGTTACTCCGATTGCCATCAGGACAATTGAAGATCGCAACGGAAGGGTTATCTTTGATCCTGAAAGGGATGTCAGGCAGCAGCAGCGCAGGCTGGCGAACAACGGCCAGGTTATCAGTCCGCAGAATGCTTTTATCATGACAAGACTGCTGGAGTTCGGCATATCGGTCGGAATTCTCGGATACGGCACCGGTTACGGTTCCAAGTTTACATACAGGGATAGTGAAGGCAGAACATTCAGGATGCCCATGGGCGGGAAAACCGGAACAACACAAAACTGGGCTGACGCATGGGCTGTAGGATCTTCTCCATATTACACAACCGCTATGTGGTACGGTTTTGACAAGCCCGGCAATTCATTAGGTGTAAACCAGACAGGCGCTATTTTAACAGGCCCTTCGTGGGGTGATTACATGCGGGATATTCACAGAGAGCTTCCGCAGAAAAATTTCATCCGTCCGTCAGGCATTGTTGACGCGGTTGTCTGCAGAACTTCCGGCCTTCTTGTAACTGAACATTGCAATCAGGGTGTAATAAGTCTTCCTTTCTATGAGGGTACAGTTCCGGGCCGTTATTGTGATATGCACGGCAGTTCTCAATACAGCGGGCCGAGACTTCCAACCTCGGCAGCGCAGTACAGCGACACATCCTTCCTTGACGGCATCAGGCTTGAGCTTGATTGGGATTTATTCCCCGAATTGCAGCAGGGTAGCCAGAATTATAATCAAATACCGGAAAGCAATAGCTATTCAGTTCCAGGCTATGATCCATTCATGGGTTTGGATTTTCCTGTATTATCAATTCCGGATTTTGATCCATACCCTGCCTATCAGGCGCCGGCAATTGATACGCCGCAGTTCAATCCTCCTGAAATTAATTCAGGAATTTCAACAAATTCGCCGAACAGCCTAATTAATGAACGTACATCAAACAATGATTTCAGCCCGATATCAAACACGGGGCGGGAATCAGAAGTAATTATTCAGTTTGTTCCCGCTAATGACGGCAGTCCCCATGAAGAAGGTGATTACCTTCCGCGATGGGATCAACTTGACTAAGATTTTAGTTTAATTTATTGTAAAACCACGGCGCCGTACCCAAGCGGTAAGGGAGCGGTCTGCAAAACCGCGATGCATCAGTTCGATTCTGATCGGCGCCTTTTTATGAATGATTCGCAATCAAGTTACATTGCCCTTGTTATTTCTCTTTTCGTTCTGCTGTGTTTATCGACTTTTTTTTCGTCATGCGAGATGTCTTATTCCGCTTTAAACCGGATCAAATTAAAACACATGGCGATAAAAAGCAAACGCGCGCGGCTTGTACTGAAAATGCTTGAAACATATGACAAACTCCTTTCTACAGTGTTAATAGGCAACAATATTGTAAATATCACGGCTTCCGCGCTTGCGGCGGCGCTTTTTATAAGCCTGTTGGGGCCGAAGGGAGTAAGTATTGCCACTGTTATTATGACAATTCTGGTTCTGGTTATCGGTGATATTTCACCCAAGGCTCTGGCAAAAGAGACCCCTGAGCTGACCGCATTAAGAAATGCGCCGCTTTTGCGTTTCTTTATTTTTGTACTTACTCCCATAAATGTCCTGATGAGCGGATGGAAAAGAGTTCTTATGAAAGTTTTCCCCTCTAAAACAGACCGTTCAACAACTGAAGATGAGCTTTTAACTTTTGTTGAGGAGGTAAGACAGGAAGGAGCCATTAATATCGGCGAAGAGCAAATGATTCGTCAGGTAATCGATTTTGACGATATGAAAGCTTATGATATTTTTACCCCGCGCATTGATGTCGCGGCTGTATCTGTATCTGCTTCCATTGAAGAAATAGATCGCATATTTGTTAAAACCGGCTTTTCCCGCCTTCCTGTGTTTAACGACAGAATTGACAATATAACAGGCATCATTCTTTTAAAGGATTTTTATCAAAAAGTAATGAAAGGGCTGAAAACTACCGCTCAGATTATAAAGCCTGTTGTTTTTATTACAAAAACAATCAAGATTTCCAAACTTCTAAAAACTTTGCAGGAAAAGAAAGCGTATATGGCTGTCGTAGTTGATGAACACGGCGGTACTATGGGAATTGTGACTATCGAAGATATTGTTGAAGAACTTGTGGGTGAAATCTGGGATGAGCATGATAGTGTTGTTGTGCCTGTAAAAAAAACCGGTGACGGCGGTTTTATTGTACTCGGCAATGTAAATTTTATTGATATGCTGAATGCGATTACAGGATATCTCAACGAAGATGACGCTTTGAATGTTTGTACAGACGAATCTTTTGACCGGGAGCGGGACAGGAATTCTTTCGCATTTGATTCTCCTCCAGATACGACTGTCGCAAACTGGATTGTTGAAAGCCTGGGAAGACTGCCTCAGTCTAATGAAATCCTGGTATGGAATCATTTGACAATTGAGGTATTAAAGGTTATAAAACAAAGAGTATTGGAAGTTAAAGTTACCCTGGCTTCCATCAAAGAAAATGAAAACAATGTATCAGGAGGAAAGGTTTTATGAAGAAAAGAGGAATTATTTTACTGGCTGTTTTTCTGTTAACAGGCGTTTTATACGCAACTGCCATACGGGAAGAGACTGCCGGCAGAAACGGAGAGCTGATTCTGCTGCATACAAATGATTTTCACGGCGCGCTTATGCCTAACTCAGGGAGAGGCGGAGCGGCGGAAATGGCTGCTTTTATTAATGCGGTAAAAGCCGCTAACCCGCAGGTTCTCCTTATTGACGCAGGAGATATTAATACAGGTACAGCTCTTTCGAATATGTTTAATGCGGAACCTGCTATCCTCGCATATAACATAATGGGTTATGACGCAATGACGTTCGGCAATCATGAATTTGACGGCAATTTGGCAAAACTTGACGAACAGATTGCTCTTGCGGATTTTCCTTTTGTTTCATCGAATATTACAAGACAAAACGGTTCGTATCTGGGCGGCAACAGATATATTATCAGGCAATATGACAATTTTTCCGTAGGAATATTCGGAATTACAACATTGAGAACAAAAGCTATAGCAAGCCCTGACAGTTCACTTGTGTTTATTAACGAGATTACCGCCGCACGGGATGTTGTTAACATTTTGCGCAATATAGAAAAGGTTGATATTGTCATCGGATTAACCCACATGGGAGATGTGAAAGAAACTGGAGATCATATAACATCAATTGAACTTGCAAATGCAGTCAGCGGAATAGATATTATTGTCGACGGCCATTCACATTCATTTTTGGACGCGCCCCGAAGAGCCGGAAACACATGGATTGTTTCGGCAAACGAATGGGGTAAATATATAGGTTACGGTAAGCTTACTGTACAAAACGGTAGTCTTGCAGATTTTAGATGGGTTCCAATACCAATTGGTCCGAACACAGAAATAAGTCAGATGTTAGCGCCGTATGTAGAGAAGGCAAACGCTACATTGAAAGAAGTTATCGGAACAGCAGCAAGCACCTTTGTATTCGGAAACAGGTTAACCCGTTATCAGGAGACTGAGCTTGGCAATATGATTACCGATGCAAATGTCTGGTATCTGCGGGATGTAAGCAATCAGAGAATAGATTTCGCCTTCCACAACGGCGGAAATATGCGTGCGGAACTTCCCGCAGGCCCGATAACACAGGAACAGATTCTGACAATACTGCCGTTTGAAAATTATCTTTATGTGGCTTCAATGACCGGCTCTCAGATTATTGAGTTATTCGATTTTATCGCGACAATTCCTCAGGGGAACGGCGGATTCCCGCAATTTTCCGGTGATGTGCGCTATACAATTGATAAAACTGAAGGTAACGGAGTGATTAAAAACCTGACAATAGGCGGATTGCCTGTAGATCGAAACAGGATTTACCGTTTCTGTACAAATGATTATATTCTGGGAGGAGGCGACGGTTATACAGTAATGCGCAATGCAGCGGATCCGTTCAATGTATCGCTTCTTCTTTCTTATGTAGTAACGGAATATATCAGGGATAAGGGCGGCATAATCAGTCCTGCTCTTGACGGCAGATTGACGATTATAGGCGGCGTAACACCTTAACCGAAACACTTTAATTATTAAAAAGCGTCCGGCAGATACTGGACGCTTTTTTTATTAATTCAGAATTATCTGCATTATTTGACTTTGTTGACATTAATTTTTTCGTGTGATATAAGGACACATGGGGCAATTGTCAGTAAACGCACAGCAAGCGGCAGAAGAAAGGAAGGAAAAGTTAACTGACAGATTATCTACACAATATTCCATGAATCATATTTCACTGGAAGAGTATGAGCGGCTAATAAAATACAGTCAAAATCTGGAAACTGATAAAGAACTGACAATACTGGAAAAGATAATTGAAGGTTATGACCGTCCTGCAGTAAATAATTACAATAATGAAAGACAGGAAAGTCAGTCCGGCTTCAAAAGCGCTGACAATTACGCTGATAATATACCTCAAAATCATTTTACTTTATTGTCATCACGAAATACGTCGGGACCACTAACGGTCGGAAATTTTGTAAATGTTTTATCAAGCCATAAAATTGTCATTAATGAAGAAGATCTGATTAACAGCGAAACCATATTGAATTTCATGGTGGTGCTGGGAGATGTTGTAATATACGTGCCGGAAAATGTTAATGTGATCAGCAGAGTAATACCGCTGATTGCGGAAATGAAGATAGATAAAAATATTAGAAACAGGGGCGGAAAAAAGGATTTAGTAATAACAGGTAATGTTATATTAGGAGAAATCAAGATTAAGGTTAATAAGAATTAATTATCTTAAACTAAAGCAAGCAGTCCTGCATGAGTCTTTTCAACCAGCGTAAATAGTTGTTCCGAAGAATTCATCGCCGTTCAGTATTTTTCTGAAATTCTCAAGGTTCTTGCCTCCTGCGCAAATTACCTTAAGGCCTATTTTTTCTGCATGACGGCTTGCTACAGGATCGAAGGGAACATTTTTCCCTGGAATCCATTCGTCGCCGACCAATAAACGAAAATCTTTCCATGTGATTTTATCGATAGGACTGGCATTCACATCAGTTTTGGGGTCCGCAGTATATACTTTTTCAATATTGGAAAGGTTTATTACCATGTCCGCTCCGAAACGCTCCGCCAGAAGCACTGCAACATTATCTGTTGAAAAACCTGGTTTCCAGCCTGCGGCTACAAGTACACGGCTTGTTAAAGGGCTTATGTCTGCCGGATTTATTGCCACTTCCTGATTGCACCATTCGCTCATCATCGCCTTTATTAACTGAGCGTTTAATCTGGTCGCCATTATTCCAATCCAGTCGGCTTCTTCATCCGAGACGCTTTTAGCAGACTGTATTTGCAGCGAAGCTTGCTTATACGCATTCTGCCATTGCCTTGCAGGGCTGCCGCCTCCTACCACAAAAATAAAATGCCTGTCTGAATTATTTTCGACAAATGATCTGACAAGATCCGTAAAACTTTTTATAAAATCAACATCAACTTTATCAGGAGCTACAATTGAGCCGCCCAATGAAACAACAGTAACCATATTTACCTCTTGCTTATATTATTGCATATAAACGCCGCTGATTGTTATATCCCCCCAAAGGCTGGTATACGACTCCAGCCCTCCTACGGCTTCTTCCCATATATTTTGCAATGAGTATGACAGTGAATGTGATACAATTCTGCCTCTGCTCTCCATTTGTGATAATATAAGATCGCCTCTTGAGAATGCGATACGCTGATTATCTATACTGCCAAAGTAGAAATTAGCATAGTCCCGTTTGCCTTCATCATCCGGCATGAATTGATCATTTATGTCGCCGAAAGGCGCTGTTCCGGCTCCCATTGCAGGATCGACAGGTATCCAGCCGAAACGATCGATCCAGAACTCTGCCCAGTAATGCCGGGTTGTCTGTCCGCTTTTATTAATATATATTCCGGCAACCGGAATACACGGCACTCCCGCCGCGCGGGTCATTGCGGTAAAGAGAAGAGCAGCCGTGTACGGATCCGCCTGTTTTTGTTCCAGCGCGCCCGCAAGGTCAATTGAAGAAGGCAGCGTCTTTGTTATTTGCATATTCGTGATAATCCAGTTATATACCGCCCTTGTTTTGTTATACGGATTTTGCTCTCTTCCTGTAATGGAACTGACAGCCGTTCTAATCCGCTGATCTCCTGAAGGAATCAAAGCTGTGCTTTGCGTGTACATTGCAGATAACGCAGTTGATTCCTGCCTGACCGATTGAGGATTAATGTTTGATTCTACAGCGTATACTTCGACACTGTAGGAAAGATTGACAGACTGGTTTACGCCTGCTGTAAGATTATCAAGTTTATAAAGGCTTACCCCGCGATGATTTTCCAAAAGAGGTTCCGCTGTACGGGAAATAAGGCTTGTATTTCTTTGCGAAGGAGAATTAACCGGTTTTGGTATCCAAAGGTACAGTGTATTCGGCCTTGTTACTTCAAGAGCCCTGATATCAACCGAATAATTGATTGTATAAATTCGTTTATCCTTTAATGTTTTTGTGCCAGGTTTTCCTGCAATATCGAAGAAAAACGGACGTGATTTTCCGTGAGATGTTCTTACCTCAATATTGCCGCTGACAACTCCGTCAGGAATGCGGACTTTTATTTCTCTTGCGCTCCAGTATTCATAACCTGATTCCATTTCCGACACTTCGATAAATTCCGGCTCTCTTATTACATAAGGGTTATATGATCCTGAATCATAATCCCAGGAAAAAAATACTCCTGCGTCAACATCACGTGACACGCCGAAATTGTTCCCTGTAATGGTAATTAATGAACCCGGCGTTCCCGATTGCGGGTTTACAGATATAATTCTGGGTTCAAGTCCGAATACTTCACCGGCGGCCGGTTTTGGTACATATGCGGAATTTGAAAACAAAACGCCGTTGCTTTTTTTCCCTCTTGCATGTACATAAACAAGCCCCGATTCTCCCAACTCCGGAACCCTGACCATTATAAGATCATCCTGCCAAATCTGGTAGGATGAATTAGTCGGCGATATTCCAGCTATGGTTACATATGAGTCATCGCGTGATACGCCGAAATTACTCCCTGTGATGGAAATAACTTCTCCCATCATTCCAATTTTCGGATCAATTGACGATATAGCGGGAACTTCAAGTCCGCACGAGACAAATACCGCTGATAATAAAAATATTATTGTAATTACCAGCTGTAAATCGCTAAAAATTAAGGATTGACGGATTTTTTTAAGCTGCGCTTTCTCATGCCCAAACGCGGTAATAACTTCCGGCAAATTATCTGCTGTCATTTCTCATATTTGATAATATATCCTACCGCGAAATAATTTCGCTGTATGGATTAACTGTTAATAACATCTCTATTGACGAATTCGACGCTCCAAGCGGAAAGAAATAAATCGGTTCATTAAAATCAATCGGAATTGTTTGAATCGATGTATGATAACTTACACCGTCGCCTGTATCTATCCAAATCTGTACCTGGGCAACTAAAATATTACCCTGGGCTCTTATAAAAGGCGTAAATTGCACCCCGACTACTACATTGGAGCCGACCATCCTGATGCCGACAGGGCTTCCTGGTATTGCGATTTTTCTTTCCACCTGATTCCAGATAACTTTTTCTTCGTCTGTGAGAACTCTTGCGTCAATATCAATTACCAGCGCCCGCCTTCTTAACTCCTGTTCCATCCCGCCTGCCTGTTGATTCTGAGCATAAATTTGCAAGTTTGATGTAAAAATACATAAAACACTTACAAGGCAAACAGAACGGATCATTCTATAATTATCTCCCGGGGTAATCGGCGGCTCTGATTATTCCAGGTTCGCCTGTTCTTGAGAAATTCCTGCTGTCGGGCAGTGTAAGGATTATTGTATCAGCGCCATCAGATGCTAAATATTGCAGGATAGCGCTTAAATCGGTGTCAGGCATTATAACAGGCAGTCCGTCTTCCGAAGCCAGAGAGAACCCTGAAAGGTCAAATGGAACAATCTGTTGACTGGCCATTGCACTGTTATCATTAACCTGCAACTGACTGCCGCGAATCCACATACCTGCCATAAATGTTAAAATAATCGCCGCTGCGGCTGCCGCTGGTAACGGGATGGAAATCCTTCGATGCCAAAGCCCGGCATTAGGCCTCCGCCGCTTTGCTGTCAGCTTTTGCCAGACTCTGCTCTTAGCTGTTTCTATCAGCCTTTGTTCTGATAACTGCTCTGTATCTTTTCCGAATAAATCCCTAAGCTGCCTGAAACTTTCATACTTTTCCCTGCAGACGGGACATTCCGTTAAGTGGTTCTCTAACTTTTCCTTCCATGGCGACGGCATTTCATTATCAACGTGGATGGAAAAAAGCTGTTGGTCAGGACACATTTACAACCTCTCAATTATTTTCTTTCAATAACGCAGCTAACCGCTCACGCGCTCTGAATACTCTTACTTTTACATTTCCCTCGCTAATACCAAGAACCCTGCCAATTTCCTTGTAATTCATCTCAGCATATTCTTTTAGTATTAACACTATCCTTAAATTCTCCGGCAATTTGTCAAGCGCAGTTTGAATTTCCTCGCTTGTCTCCTTCTTGACAAGCAGCCCCTCTCCTGTTTCTTCCTGCCTGTGGTCTTCCCTGAATGCCCGCTGATATGCCCTGCGTTCTCGGTCTTTCCGCTTCGCGTAATTCAAAGCTGCGTTTTTTACAACGCGAATCAACCAGTATTTAGCCTCCTCAGGATTAGGGAAAACCATGTTCTTTTCGTACAGACGAAAAAAACTTTCCTGACAAAGATCTTCTGCCGCTTCTCTCGAATTTGTTACCCTGAAAGCTACCCTGAACAGAACCTGGAACGTTGAGTCATAAAGACGTTTAAATCCTTTGTTAAAGTCAACCGAATTAAACGCCAGATCTTCACCAAAACCGCTTACGGCTGATGACTCAGCAAGGCTTTCACCATCTTCCAACTGTTCCCCTCTTTCTGTAAACAAAATTACTCTCCGATTGTTACAAATATTCAGTTATTACAGGGCGCGCAGTTAAGGTACAGGCTTCCAGACTGTCCCGGAAGGCCCGTCTTCCAGTAATATGCCGCGTTCTTTAAGGCTTTGTCTTATACTATCTGCGGCTGTAAAATCCCGCGCTTTCTTTGCTTCAGCGCGTTTTTTTATAAGCGCGTCTATTTCCAGTGCAAATTCCTTATCAATTTCGCTGTTTTTGTTGTTTTTTTCTCCGTCATTCAAAGCACTGCTCTGCAGCCCTAATCCAAGTACCTTTTCCATATCAAGAACAGCGGCAAGAGCTTCATTTGCCGCGGACTTGTCTTTTAAAAGCCCCCAAAGCTCTGCCAATGCTCTTGGGGTATTAAGGTCATCTTCAATTGCATTATTAAATCCTTCAATATACACCTTAGTTTCTTTGCCGTACTCCGGCTGTTTCTGTTCTTTATTTGCGGAAATGGAGCCTGAACCTGTCTCATCAGTCAAATTCCGGACTTTATCAATTAATGATTTTCGTGAATTTTGCGCGCCTTTCAGGTTTTCAAATGAGAATTGAAGCTGGCTGCGGTAATGCCCTCCAAGCAGGAAATAGCGGTAATCAAGAGGGTCGTATCCTTCGTCTGCAAGGGACTGCAATGTAAGGAATCCTCCTGCCGATTTAGACATTTTTCCCTTGTCCATTACAAGGAATTCATTGTGAAGCCAGTAAGATACCCATGGTTTTTTACCTGTAGCAGCTTCGCTTTGCGCAATTTCATTGGTATGATGGACAGGGATATGATCAATGCCTCCTGTGTGAATATCGAATTGCTCGCCTAAATATTTCATGCTCATCGCGGAACATTCAATATGCCAGCCAGGATAGCCTTTTCCCCACGGGCTGTCCCAAACAAGCGCCTGGTTTTCAAATTTGCTTTTTGTAAACCAGAGTACAAAATCACCAGGATTACGTTTGTTTTCATCCTGATCAATACGGGAAAACCCTGTTTTTGTCTTGTTTTTTACATCATCTGGCTTTATAAGGGCAAGATCGCCGTAAGCAGGAAATTTTGAGATATCAAAGTAAAGATTTCCGCCTGAAAAATAAGCAAAGCCGTTTGCTTCTATCTTGCTTATTAAAGCAATCATTTCGCCTATATGCTCTGTTGCTTTGCAAATCACATTAGGGCGTGTAATATTCATTCTGTCAGTATCGTTAAAAAATGCCTTTGTATAAAAATCAGCGATTTCAAGTACGCTTTTTCCTCTTTCTTCCGCTGTTTTTAACATTTTATCGTCGCCGTTATCGGCATCATCCGAAAGATGACCCACATCGGTGATATTCATGACATGATTAACATCAAATCCCGCACGGCGCAAAGAGCGTACAAGTATATCGTGATGAACATACGCGCGCAAATTACCGATATGCGCGTAATTATATACAGTAGGCCCGCAGCCGTAAAAACCTACTCTTTTTCCCTTTAGCGGCTTAAAAGGCTGCTTGCTCCGGCCGAGAGTATTGTAAAAAACAAAGGACATGCTGACAGCATACAGGATAAACACAAGAATTTCTACCGCAAAAGCGCATTGCCCTATTTGCCTCCTGGCTGCACGCTATAATCAAAGGTAATATAAGCGTTCACGGGCTTCATTTTCCTCTTTAGTATTAGTTTATCATGCTGCCTGTATTATACTATCACTATAGACTAAAGTGAAATATCACTATAGCCTATAGTGGCATATCACTTTAGTCTATAGTGACCGTTCACTTTAAGCTATAGTGAATGTTCACTACAGTCTATAGTGATTATATACTATAGGCTGTAGTGTAATATCACTATGGACTAATGTGATAGGTTATACAAGGCAGGGTTTTAATATCAGAATTCTCATGAATAGCGCAGGAAAATACATTGGTTTATAGATCATTCCGTTCGAAAGGTACGCCCGGCTGCGCTGGATTCTGCGGAACATAATCTCTGTGTGTATTTGACATAATTAACTCCTTCTATACCGGAACGGCCCGGAACATGTTCTGAGCTGTCTAGCGCATGTTCTGAAACTGCCGGAACACGCGCTTAAATCTTTCTAATACTTACGGCTGCTTCGTCCACACCTCGCCGCCTGCAGTCCTTGTATAGGTTCCTATACCGCCGCCGCCCGCAAGGTATTTATCCCGTAAATCGCCGTCGAAAGATTGAACGCCAAATATTGAGCTATCGATCACACCGTTGAATGTTACGCTTGTAAGATCGCTGCAGCCTTCGAACACATGGCTATAAATAAAAGTAACGCTCTCTGGGATAGTTAAACTTGTAAGACTGGTGCAGTTTTCGAATGCGTTATTGCTGATACCAGTAATACCTTCGGCGATTGTTAGACTTTCAAGACTGCTGCAGTCGGCGAACAAAAAACTATTGATAGAAATAATGTTATTGGGGATTGTTATGCTTTCAATGCCAGTACAGCCCTGGAACGCACGATAACCGATAGAAGTAATGCTGTCGGGGATTGTTATACTTGTAAGACCGCTGCAGTTTTGAAACGCCTGGTTGCCGATAGAAGTAACGCCTTCCGGTATTGTAAGCGCGCCTGTAAGATTTTTACAGCCTGAGAACGCAGAATCGCCGATAGAAGTAACGCTGTCGGGGATTGTTATACTTGTAAGACCGCTGCAGTTTTGAAACGCCTGGTTGCCGATAGAAGTAACGCTGCCAGGGATTGTTACGCTTGTAAGTCCGGTGCAGCCCCGGAACGCACTATTGCCGATAGAAGTAACGCTGCCGGGTATTGTTATGCTTGTAAGTCCGGTGCAGCCATTGAACGCACCATTACCGATAGAAGTAACGGCTTTTCCATTATATTCTGCGGGAATTACCACTGCTCCTGAGGTTACCATGCCGACAGAAACAGAATATTCTGTATCGTTGTTAATCAGCACGTAATAAAGGTCGGGGGTCGGCTCTGAAGGTTCGGGGTTATTTGTTGAAGAGTAATAAATCGTTGTTTGTTTAGGTGAACCTGATATATTATACCCTGTTTTAGCTACAGCTACGGTTAAAGTACCGCCTGCTGTAAAACCGCTGACGGAAAGCGTGTATGCCGGCCCTGAGCCAGTCAGCGTACCTTTTGTTACACCTGATATGCCTGACAAGGTGATGTCTGATGCGGAAAGCCCGGTAACAGCCGCGCTGAATGTGAGCGTTAACTGCGTTGTGGTCTGCGAGGTATTGCCGTTGGCGTTTACGCCACTGAAAGTTACCGCGGTATTGCCTTTACCTGGGGTTACTGAAGAAGGGAGCGAGGCCGGTGTGCCGTCGTCCCAATTTAAGGAAGAGGCTCCTGTAAAGCCTGTTATGCCTGCGCTGCTGATATTTACGGTAAACTCAGTCGATCCTGTAGCGGCGATAAGCTCAACGGCGCTAGCGGAATAATTTTTAACTGTGCCGCTGCTCACCTTGCCGCCTGAGGACAGCGTATAAGCGTCACCTGTCTTCGGCGTAAACGCTCTGTTGGACGGGTCCTGGGTGATTGTCAGGGTATAAGGGGTGCCGCCGTCACTGCCGCTGTACGTCATTGTCTGCGCTTTATCGCTCGGCTCATTGGCGCAGGCGGCGAACGCGAATACCATTACCGCTACAACAGCGGCAATGCCGATCAGTCTCATTGTCTTTTTCATGAGATACTCCTTCTTGTTTTTTTTGAGGAACAATTATTTGGTTTAATTAATAACGGCTTATAACTCTGTATAGGGGGGGGGGGGGGGGTAATTAATGAAAAAGTGTTACATGATAAAACACAAGGTGCGGATTTCGTATAACGGCGGATATTTCCCATCACTTGTATTATTATCAGTTTTGTAAAAGAATGTCAAGAGGTTTTGTGTAAAAAAAGGAATACGCGCAGCATCCGCGCCGGTTAGCCGCAGCATGGCGGTGTCCGAAAAGTATGAAATACTTGTTCGGACACCTTCTTTAATTGTAGTTTTTTCGTACTATTTCGCAGAAATAGGAGAAAAAACGAGGGCTGTTCAAGAAGTAACCCGAACTTTAGTTCGAAACTTCTTGGACAGTCCCCACTAACCGAGTTTTGCAGACGGCTAACATGACAGTTTTTTTTATCCGTGCTATATTTGCCTTAACTCCGATTCCCCACAGCTAAGGCTTAAGTTTCAGCTTGGCTACGCGTGCGGAACGAATCAGCAAACCTGACCGCTTAAAAGTTGTCATGCCGGCTGATGAGAGTACAGATGGAAACGCCTGTGCTTACCATTTTGTGAAGGAGAAAAACATGAAAAAGACTTCATGTCTCAAGGCCCTTGTTTTGGCAATGGCGATGCTGTTTCTAGCATCCAGCCTCTTTGCCGCCGCCGTCAGAGATGACCAGCAGGGCGGCGGTCCGGTTCCTGTAAAGGGAAATATCATCTTATCAACAACCACCAGCACTCAGGACTCAGGGCTCCTGGGTTACCTCCTGCCGATTTTCACGCGGGAAACCGGGTGGACTGTTGATGTTATCGCTGTCGGCACAGGCGCGGCGCTGAACATGGGCAGGGGCGGAGACGCCGACGTGCTTCTGGTTCACGCCAGGGCCGATGAGCTTCAGTTTGTCGCGGACGGCTACGGGTCTGTCCGCTACGATGTTATGTACAATGACTTCCTTGTCGTAGGGCCGAACACATCAACGATTGCGCACAATAACAATGTGCTTCAGACTCTAAGAGATATTGCCTCAGGGAACCTGCCTTTTGTTTCGCGCGGCGATTCCTCCGGCACCCATACGATGGAGCTTTCTTTATGGCGGGCCGCCGGTATTAACACTGCGAGCCTCGGCGGCTATTCCTCTGTCGGTCAGGGGATGGGAGCGACATTGCAGATGGCAAGCGAGATGCGCGCCTACACCCTTACGGATCGCGCTACATGGCTTACATGGAGCAAAGACGGAAGAATCAATCTTCCTGCCGTATGCGAAGGGGCCTCAGACCTTCTTAACTTCTACGGAGTTATTCTTGTTAACCCTGCGAGGCATCCACATGTCAATGTTGAAGGCGCGCACACTTTCGCGAACTGGCTAATCAGCCCTTCCACTCAGCAGCTTATCGGGCAGTTCGGCATCGAACAATACGGTCAGGCTTTATTTACTCCCAACGCCGTTAATCCGCGGTAGCCTTTCTTACTTAGGGCGCTGAAGTTGAACCTGGGCTTTCTTAATTTTAACCAGGATACTCTTTCCATAATCGGCATTACCTTAAGAATGTCCTTTTTCTCTACATTAATCTCCACGGTTATAGGGACAATTCTTGGGCTGCTTTTGGAAAAGCGTCAGTTTCCCGGCAAGCGTATCGTCGTGAGAATCTGCCGTACATTAATGGGAATGCCGCCCGTTGTCGCGGGGCTTATCGTATACCTTGTGCTTATGCGCAGAGGCCCTCTGGGATTCATGGGGATTCTCTTTACAATCGAAGCGATGGTAATCGCGCAGGTTGTTCTTATCACTCCGATAATTACGGGCATGGTTTACACATACGCTGTGCGCAGCGCGCCCGCGATCCGGGTGTTCGCTAAAACAATGGGAGCTTCGCGTTTACAGACACAGTTTCTTTTTGTAAGAGAGATGAAGGGTGAGTTTTATTTCGCGGTTGTTACCGCTTTCAGCCGCGCCATAAGCGAGGTTGGGGCGGTAATGATTGTCGGCGGCAATATCCAGGGAAAGACCAGAACGATGACGACAGCGATTACAATGCTCCGCAGCATGGGGGATTTCAGCCAGGGCATCACATTGGGTATTCTCCTTCTTGTCATCGCGTTCACGCTTCAGTCTCTTTCAGATCTTCTGCGCAGGAATGAAAAGACTGAGGAAAACTTTTAATCCATGATACTGACAGGCATTAAAAAGAAATTAGGCGGTTTTTCCCTCTGCGTTGACAGCCTTTCCGTTTCTGCGCCGGGAATCTACGGGTTAATCGGGCCTAACGGTTCCGGGAAGTCTACGCTCGCGAAGATTATGACGGGTCTTCTTGTTCAGGATGAAGGTAAAATCGACACAGAAGGATTAAGCGGCAAAGAGATTACTTTTCTAAGCCGGAGACCCTACATGATGGACGATACTGTATACAATAACCTTGTTTATCCTCTTCAGCTTCGCGGTATCGCTCCGGATCCGGAGAAGATAGACGGCTTTCTTGACAGGATGAGTTTTTCCAAACGCGCGAAGCAGAAAGCGAAGAGCCTTTCGGGGGGCGAGCAGCAGAAGCTTGCGTTTCTTCGCGCGATCATCTTTAAGCCCAGGCTTATTGTCGCGGATGAGGCAATGACCGCGATGGACATGGACTCACTCGATCATTTTGAGAATACAATCAGGGAAGAGCAGGAAAAAGAAAAATCAATCTGGATTATTATCAGCCATCAGATGCCCCACATAAGGCGTATATGCGATTTCGTGTTCTTCATGTATGATGGAAAAATGGAAACCGAAGGAAGCGTTCAGGAGATTTTTTCCAATGCAGACAATCAGTATTTAAGGAAGTACCTTCGCTCCTATGACGGGTAATACCGGTGAAACTGCTTACCGTCGATACAATTGAACAAGCCCGCGAAAAATTATTAAACCACGCAAAATCATGGCTGCTGAAAACGAAAACAGTTTCACCTAATGAGGCGCTTGACTGCTTCCTGGCGGAAGATATTTATGCTTCCTGCGACATTCCCTCCTTCCGCCGTTCAACTGTTGACGGTTACGCGGTAATCTCAAATGATACTAACGGGGCAAACGAAACCATTCCTGTCTTTTTAAAACAGGCAGGCTCTGTGCAGATGGGGAAGGAAGCAGACTTTGCGGTAAAAAGCGGCGAGTGCGCCTACGTGCCGACAGGCGGAATGCTTCCCGAAGGCGCAGACGCTGTCGTAATGATTGAGTACTGCGAGATTGCGGGAGACGTTATCGCAGTTTACGAACCGGCCGCCTCCGGCATGGGGACAGCCGAAACCGGAGAAGATTTTCAAAAAGGAAAACTGCTTTTAAAGAAAGGTGATTTTATTCGTCCCCAGGAAACCGGCGCTCTTTGCGCGGCAGGGATTACAAACATTAGTATTTTCGCGCCTCTTACTGTCAGTATTTTTTCAACAGGAGATGAACTTGTACCGCCGCAGGATAATCCGTCTCCCGGACAAATCCGCGACATTAACACAAGTATGTTAAAAGCGCTCGCTGTAAAAAATGGCTACGATGTTATTTCAACCGCTGTGTTTCCGGATGATGAGGCGCGGCTTGAAACTGCCGCAAGAGAAGCTGCTTCCCGCTGCGATATTGTTATTATTTCCGGGGGAAGCTCTCAGGGAGAAAAAGATTTCACGGCGCGAATCATCGGCAGTATAGCAAGGCCCGGTGTTTTTACTCACGGTCTTGCGGTAAAGCCCGGCAAACCTGCGATACTCGGATGGGATGAAGAGAGTAAAACATTATTCGCAGGACTGCCCGGTCATCCTGTTTCCGCCATGATGATTTTTACGTTTTTATTTAGCCCGCTTCAAATGAATCTTTTTAATTTTAACACTCAGCATTCAAAGTTATTTAATAGTTTTCCTGTTCCCGCGAAAATTAGCTGCAATGTTCCTGGCTCTCCCGGAAGAGCTGTCTGTCTGCCTGTCGCGTTAAAACCGGATAACGGATTCTATATTGCGGAGCCTGTCTTTGGAAAAGCCGGAATGATTTCCACATTGACGCGCGCGGACGGCTATATCATCATCGATCTGAATAAGGAAGGATTGAAAAAAGACGAACAGGCGCTGGTTTTCCTGTTATAATTGATTTAGATGGCAAAACGAAATCTTTATCTGAGTAATGTCCCTGTTGAAGAAGCACTCTTAAAATATTTTGCCGCGCTTGACGGCCTCTTGATTCCAAAGACAGAAAAAATCCCCGTAGAAGAAAGCTTAGATCGCATAACGTCCTGCGCTGTTTACGCGCGGCTGAGCTCTCCTCTTTATAACGCTGCGGCGATGGACGGCATCGCGGTAAAAGCCGCAGCAACAACAGGCGCGCGTGAATCGAATCCGCTTGTTCTTAAAGCAGGTGAGGATTTCTTAACAGTGGACACAGGCGACCCCGTTCATCATCCCTACGACGCTGTGATTATGGCTGAAGATTTAATTCAAATGGAAGGTAGCGATGATGTAAAAATAATGGAAAGCGCTTCTTCATGGCAGCATATTCGTCCGATTGGGGAGGATATTGTCGCAGGAGAGATGATCATAACAGGTAGGCATAAGATAAGGCCGATTGATATCGGTGTTCTTTTTTCAGGCGGAATAACAAGCATAGAAGTTTTTTCCAAACCTAGAATCGCTGTTTTTCCTACAGGCACGGAAATTGTTGACGCTTCGTTGTTAGCTGACACTCCGCAGGAAGGCGCGATTATTGAATCAAACACGAGAATGTTCGAAGCTCAGATAAAACACGCAGGAGGCGAAGCGTTTCGTTTCGCTCCTGTGCCTGATAACTACGATCTTTTAAAAGACGCGGTTTCCAAAGCGGCGGATGAATACGACATAGTCCTGATTAACGCGGGCTCAAGCGCGGGCACAGAAGACTTCACTGTTCAGGTGTTACGCGAAATAGGGGAAGTAATTGTTCACGGTGTCGCGATGAAACCGGGAAAACCTGTCATTCTCGCGAAGGTAAAAGGCAAACCCGTTATCGGAACGCCGGGTTATCCTGTGTCGGCGTATCTTACATTTGTTACTTTTGTTTCTCCGGTTCTAAGCGCGCTTACCATGAGAGGAAACCATTCTATAACAGCGCAAAAAAAAGAAGCTGTAATTTCCAGACGGATAGTTTCATCGCTCAAACACCGCGAGTATGTGCGGATAAAAGCGGGACGCGTGAACGGGAAACTTGTCGCTTCTCCTTTGGCAAGAGGCGCGGGAGCGGCAATGTCGCTTGTTAGGGCAGACGGCTTTTGCGTGATCGATCAGAACAGCGAGGGAATCGAAGCCGGACAGAGCGCTTCAATCGAACTTTACCGTTCTCAGGAAGAAATCGATCGCACTCTTGTCGTTACAGGCAGCCACGATTTGATACTTGATGTAATCGCTGACATGATGTCCTTCTCAGGAGACGCCTGTCTTGCAAGCACTCATGTTGGAAGCATGGCAGGGCTTACAGCTCTTAAACGCGGCGAGTGCCACATCGCTCCTGTTCATCTGCTTGATGAAGAAACAGGAAGTTATAACATCAGCTGGATTAAAAAAATAATTCCCGCAGGCGGTATTTGTTTAATTAAAGGGGTAGGAAGAGTTCAGGGGTTAATCATTAAAAAGGGAAATCCGCTTGGGATTAAATCAATCGCGGATATTCGCCGCTGCCGTTTTATTAACCGCCAGCGCGGAGCGGGGACAAGGCTTTTTCTTGATTATATTCTTAAAAAAGAAAATATTAATTTAAATGACATTGACGGTTACACGCGGGAGGCTGTCACACACATGGCAGTAGCCGCGGCGATTCACGGCGGCAGCGCAGATGTTGGAATGGGAATAGCGTCAGCCGCAAAAACATTTGATTTGGATTTTATTCCCCTTGGCGAAGAAGAATATAACTTTGCGGTTTTTTCAGATTCGCTGCTTATGAAAGAGATGAAAATATTTATTAATATTTTAAAAAGCCATAAGTTTCATCATAGACTTTCCGGGTTTACAAATGCTTATACATGGGACAGGGCAGGTGAAATAGTTAATATTAATTAATGGAGGCACAAGATGTCATCAGATTTTACTCATTTTGACAATAACGGAAACGCTGTTATGGTTGATGTTTCTCAAAAAGATATTACTTCCCGCACCGCGATCGCAAAGGGCATCATCTCCATGAACAATGAAGCGATGAAAGCAGTTCTCGGCGGCGCTGTGAAAAAAGGCGATGTGTTCAGCGTTGCCCGCATCGGAGGAATCATGGCGGCAAAACGAAGCGCCGAGTTGATCCCGTTATGCCATCCTTTAAATTTTGATAAGTGTACAATTGACTTTTCTGTTAACGAAAATAGCAGAGAAATTGAAGCGGCATGCGAAGTTAAACTTTCCGGAAAAACCGGCGCGGAGATGGAAGCGCTTACAGGCGTTACTGTCGCGCTTCTTACAATTTACGATATGTGTAAAGCGCTTGATAAATCGATGGTTATCGGCAATGTAAGGTTATGTGAAAAGAGCGGCGGGAAATCAGGACATTTTATTAATGAGCAGCTGTAATGATAAATGTATTAAAAGATTCATACGGCAGGGTGCTTGATTATCTTCGGGTCTCAATCACAGACCGCTGTAACCTTCGCTGCATATACTGTATGCCGCCAGAAGGCGTCCAGTGGGAACCTCATCAGAATATTCTAACCTTTGAACAGATCATAAGAATTGTTAAAATCGCCTCCGGCCTCGGCATACGAAAAATCAGAGTAACAGGCGGAGAGCCGCTGCTGCGTAAAGGAGCGGCATCATTTTTAAAAGAATTAAAAACAATTCATGGAATTGAAAATGTTTCGCTTACAACTAACGGCCTGTTGCTGGGCGCGTATCTTGATGAAGCGCAAAACATGGGAGAAAATGTTTTACCGGATTTAATAAACATCAGTGTTGATACGCTGAGCCGTGAGAAATTTAAAAAGATGACACTGTGCGATAACCTGCATCCGCAATCGATTTTGCCATTAATTGATCGTCTTCTTAAAAAACAAATTACTGTGAAAATAAACTGCGTGCCTGTGCAATCTTTCAATGATGATGAGATAGTGCCTCTTGCTGAACTTGCGAAAAACAAAGATATCGCCGTTCGTTTTATTGAACTGATGCCAATTGGAGCAGCTTCCAATCTTCAGTTTGTTTCCGGCACGGATGTAAAACAAATGATAGAAAAAACTTTTGACACGCTTATTCCCATTGAAGGTATTCACGAGAACGGCCCTGCTGTTTATTACAAACTTGCAGGCTTTACAGGAAAGATTGGTTTTATAAATGCTGTAACTCACGGTTTTTGCGAAACCTGTAACCGCCTGCGTTTAACTTCACAAGGATTTTTAAAACTCTGTCTTTCAAATACATTAGGCCTTGATTTAAGAACTTTAATCATTGCAGGCGCGGACAATGAAGAAATTGCCGGAGCATTTATACAAGCAGCGGCAAAAAAGCCGCGCTTTCATACGCTTTCAAATATTTACAATGAAGCGAAACAGCACAGCGAAGGTATGTTCAAAATCGGCGGATAATTTAGAGTTGTTCACAAACTTCAGTTTCTGAACCAAACGAAGTTTGAAACTTCCAATATTCATTCACTAATAATATTATGATATAATTTTTTATGGGAAAAATTCTGGCAATTTGCACCAGCCCTGAAAAAGGTACGCCTAAACGCGATGCCGCAAGAGCCGAATTAATTGCGGGACACGGTTTATCAGACGATGCTCACGCAGGGATTTGGCACAGACAAGTTAGTCTTCTTTCCAGTAAAAGAATTGAAGAATTTCGCTTAAAAGGCGCAAAGGTAGAGTACGGTGATTTCGGAGAAAACATTGTAGCGGATGATATTGATTTTCGAAGCCTTCCTGTGGGTACATTTCTTGAATGCGGCAATGCTGTTTTGGAAATCACTCAAATAGGAAAGGAATGTCACAGCCACTGCGCAATTTACAATGTAATGGGCGATTGCATCATGCCGCGCGAAGGAGTTTTCGCGCGCGTTACAAGAGGCGGTGTTATAAAAACCGGAGACGAAATGAAAATCAGAAAAGACGCATTGTACCGCGTCTGGATCATTACCGCAAGCGATAAAGGATTCGCAGGCGAGCGCGAAGATAAAAGCAGCTGCGTTATCCGCAATATTATTGAAGACGCGGGTTATGTTGACGCAGGCTATACCTTGTTAAGCGATGATCAAATCGGTCTTGAAAAAGAAATGATACGCATTTGCGACAATTCACTTGCGGACTTAATTTTAACAACTGGCGGCACCGGTTTATCTCCGCGCGACTGTATGCCGGAAGCTACAATAGCGGTTTCTCAAAAGATTGTACCCGGCATTCCTGAAGCAATGAGAGCAGCAAGCATGTCAATTACAAAACGCGCAACGCTAAGCCGCTCTGCCGCTGTGATTCGCGGCAGAACTCTCATAGTCAATCTTCCTGGAAGCCCTAAAGCTGTACACGAAAATCTTGAGTTCATCATGGGCGGGCTTCGCCACGGCCTTGATATACTCACAGGACATGACGGAGAGTGCGCTGGTTAATATATCCGGGAGGAATTATGAATATTGATCTTATTGTTAGTCTAATTATTTTGATTATAATCGGCATTCAGTTTATTTTAATAATAATACTTTTATCCAGAAGCAGGACAGACATGCAGGAGCATGTTATGCAAAAACTTGTTGAACACGACAGGCAGCTTGAGAAAAATGAAGCTGGTATACGTAAAGAACTGGAAGTAAAATTCGGCCAAAGCCGCGGCGATTTAACGGTATCTCTTCAGTCTGTTTCGGAGAATTTATCGAATACGATCACAAATTTTACACGTTTGGTGGATGACAGATTTAAATCAATACTGGATTTAACTCAAGTCTCGTCAAAATCAAACAGGGATGAACTTGCCAATTCATTAAAATCATTCAAGGAAGAATTTTCTGTAAAAATTGAGGCTTTAACGAGGGATACAAAAGACGGGCTTGAAAAAAACCGTGTAACGGTTGAAAGAAAATTAGCCGAGATTCAAACAGGAAATGAAGCAAAGCTTGATAAAATGCGCGAAACAGTTGATGAAAAACTGCAAAAAACCCTGGAAGCGCGTTTAAGCGCGTCTTTTAAAATGGTAAGCGATAATCTTGAAAAAGTTCAGAAGGGACTCGGTGAGATGCAAAGCCTCGCTTCCGATGTCGGCGATTTGAAAAAAGTAATGACTAATGTTAAAACAAAGGGTGTATTAGGCGAATACCAGCTTGGCGCGATCCTTGAAGAAATACTCCTTCAAAGCCAATATGAAAAAAATATTAAAACAAAAGCAGGCAGCGATGACCGCGTTGAGTTCGCGGTAAAAATACCAAGCAAGGAAGATTCCGGCAAATCAATTCTGCTGCCCATAGATTCAAAACTTCCGGCTGTGGCATATGAAGCGCTCATTGACGCGTACAATAACGGCGATAAAAAAACCGTTGATGACGCGAAAAAAGTATTTTTCAGAACTGTTAAAAGTTTCGCCAAAGATATTCAAAATAAATATATTGACCCGCCCAATACAACCGATTTTGCCATCATGTTCCTGCCTTTTGAAGGCGAATACGCGGAAGTTGTCCGCGATCCTGAATTGTTCGAAAGCATCAGAAGAGAATCAAAAATAATTGTTACAGGGCCGTCTACAATCGCCGCTCTGTTAAACGCACTGCGGGTCGGGTTTAACAGCATTGCTGTTGACAAAAATACCAGTAAGATTCAGGAACTTTTAAGCATCGTAAAAAAAGAATTCGGAAACTTTGAAAACACATTGGTAAAAGTAAAAGATAAAATTGATGACGCCGGTAAAATGCTGGAAAAAGATGTCGGCGTTCGCACGCGCGCAATAAACAGGGCCCTCAACAGGGTTGAAACAGTATCTGATGAAACGGCTGGTCAAAAATTACTGTCCGACGCTGCCTTTGATTTTGATGATGAGTAGATTAATTAATGAAAATCACTCTTTTGGGCATGTTCTTTGGAATAAAAAATATAAAATCTACGTTCCTTATAGCTCCACGAAACCTTATTTTTATCCCTAACAATTATGCAACATCAATCCAATCGGCACCTGCCTGAGGAACTATAACCTTAATATCAGGATATTTATCCTGCATCCGCGATATGAATTGTTTACAGCTAACATTTGATGATACAGGGGGAAATGTGTCATCAAAATGATCCAGCATAATTGTTTTGGGCAATAGACAATCTATAAAGCCAAGAGCGTATTTATTAATATCTGTGCGTCCCTGAAACGGCAGTATAAGAAGATCTGAGCTTTTGGGATATTCCGTATTATTATCAAGGTTCAGGCTGCCAAACAAAAGTACGCGTTTGTGTGATGTACAGATATCATAAACAACCGTTTCACCCGCTTCATCAAAATTCTTATTATTCTTTAATATATATGTCAGGTTTTTCCTGTAAATTAAATTGCGGGGATTAAAAAATGTTTTTAAAATTAATGCCTTATCAAAAATTATATGCCGCCCTTTTAATACGCGTATTGTAAAAGGTTTTATGTTTAGTGTATCGCCTGGAGCTGTTTTATTTATAAGCCGCGGTTCAATACCCATGGAAATTAGTGTATCCCGCGGCTTATTCGTGCAATAAATCTTTTGATTTCCGTTTCCCTGTTTAACAATATCCGGCAGGCTTGCCATATGATCAAAATGGCCGTGAGTTATTAAAATATTTTCTGTTAAAGTAAGTTCATTCAAATCCGGTATGAATACCCTGTTATTCAGCGGCATGAACGGATCAAATAAAAGCTGTGTTCCGTCTTCCTCAATTAATATTGCGGCGGTTCCAAACCATTTTATTCTCATGCAATGTATCTCTTGCCTGGTAACATTATATATTATAGTATCAGTATATGCTTATTATCAGTTTTGATTCAATCGGAGACAGTGAATATGAAACTCTGTTGAAATTTCCCGCGTTTAGCGCTTTTGCAAAACAATGCGCCGTATTTCGCGGTGTTTCAACTGTTTTTTTAAGCAACACATATCCGGTTCACACTTCTGTAGCGACAGGCGTTCTTCCGCATATTCATGGAGTAACCTCCAACACGCAGTCTTTTCCGGCAGCAAGTCCGTCTTCACAATTATCAATCTGGAATTGCAATGAAAATATGATAAAAGCAAAAACAATCTGGCAGGAAGCCTGCAAAAAAGGCATTAAGATTGCGGCCGTTTTATGGCCTGTAACTGCTTTTTCCAAAACAATTAATTATAATATGCCGGAAATCAGGGCGCGTCCCGGGAAAAGCCAGGTGTTAACCAGCCTGAAAGCCGGAAGCGTTTTTCTTCAGTTGAAATTGTTCCTGCGTCATAAAAAACTTATGGACGGCATCAATCAGCCGAACCTTGATTGTTTTTCTGCGGCATGCATGGCGGATATTCTGCGGGAAAAAAAGCCGGGTCTCTCTCTGGTTCATTTAACCGCGTATGACTCTTTATGCCATGAAATTGGAAAAGGAAACCCCGCGTTGGAAGCAATTTTTACGGCGATGGATAAAAATCTGTCGGTTCTTCTTGACGCCGCAGGCGATGACGATATTATTCTTTTTTCAGATCACAGCCAAATAAACATTCATACCGTAGTTGATCCAAACATTGAACTGGTTAAAAGAAACCTGATACGTCAAACTGATAACGGTTATCTTCCCGGCGGGAGCAGTTGTTTTTTTGAGCTGTGCGGCGGCAGCGCGTTCTTTCACGCAGGCAGTTTAAACGCGGACGAAATTGAAAAAATACGTTCCTGTATAAAGAACAGCGAAGGTTTTAACAGGTTTTTAACTCACGGTGAAATAAACGAATCCGGCATAACAAATGCAGCTTTTGGTTTTTGCGCAAAAGCCGGTTACTGTTATGAAATTTTCGGAACAGAGAAGAAGGGAAATCATGGTTATCCGCTTGATATGAACGATTACTCGGTTTTTTACATGGTCAGAGGATGCGGACTTAAAGCGGGCAGCGTTACGCAGGGCGGCAGTTTGCTTGACATTGCTCCTTTAGCGGTAAAACAGCTGGGTATTTCATTATAAAAATCAAAATTATTGGCAATCGTACTCAATTTATATTATATTTAGTATGGATAGGTATGATTCTATACATAAGGACACATGGTGATAAAGCACGATTTCCCAAAAATACACTTCTACGATCAGGATTTTGTCGATATTTATGATAAAACATGGGCATGGATACAGGATTGTTGGATTAGCGGCGGTGAAAACAGCGGAATTGACGGAAAATTTTTCTCATATTCTGAATCTCAGGCTGTAACTCAAACTGACGCGATACTTTCTTCGTTTTTTTTGGTTTATTCTAATCGGATATACCAAGCTCACCCAACTTTGGACCTGTTTTATAGTCGGCAGGAGCCAAACGGGGCCATTCGCAGCTCATATAATATAATGACAGGCTCGCCTGTTATCGAAAAGGACAATCCCGAAGGATTGGGAATGCCTCTTTTTGCCTGGGCGGAGTTTAACATCTACCATAAATCCGGCAATAAGAAGCGCATAAAAGATGTACTGCCAGTTTTATGTAAGTATTCTGCATGGATCGATTCATTATTTAAAAAACCTAATGGGTTATATAAAGCTCCTCCCTCTGCTACAGGAACAACTAATGCTCCAAGGGGAGATGCATTTTACACCATGGATTTTAACACTATGATGGCGATTCATATGCTGTATATGTCAGCGTTAGCTGATATATTAAATGACAAAGAAATGAGTTTTCAATACAAGCGACAGTATTTTTCGTTAAAAACCAGAATCAATTCTCTTATGTATAGTCCAACTGACGGTTTTTACTATGATATTAACAGAAGCGAAAAACAGGTCCCGATTAAAACCATCGCCGGATACTGGCCGCTTCTTGCGGAAATACCAAACGGAGAGAAAGCCGAGCGGCTTATTGAAAAACTCTCCGATCCCAAATTCTTCGGCACTCCTCATCCTTTCCCTTCGCTCTCTGTATCCGAAAAAGAGTATGACGAAATCGGACGCGGTTTCCGCGGTTCTGTTTATCCGCATTTAACATTTATGGTTATTAAAGGACTTGAACGCTATCAGCGCTGGGACATCGCAAGGGAATGTGCAATCAGGCATGTTTACTTCATGCTGGATTCCATGAGCCCTGACGGCAATCATAACAGGGGGAATCTTTGGGAAGCGTATCTGCCTTCAAAAGAAGGGCCCGCAAAATGGCCCGGCAAGGTTTCGTTTCCGCGGTCTCAGTATCTTACATATGACGCGCTTTCTACAATCTGCCTGACAATAGAAAACATTGTAGGGCTTTCCATATCCCTTCCGAGGAAAACTGTTGACTGGGTAATTCCAAATCTGGAAATAATGGGAGTTGAAAATCTTTCGCTTAAAAATAACATGATTACAATTCTTTCCAATAAAAGCGGAAGAGGCTGGGAAATTCAAATGGAAAGCGAGAAATTATATTACTTTACAATCAATATCCTCGGAGTAAAAGAAAAAACTTTGCCAATTCCGTCCGGAAAATGTTCCATTCTGATTGACAAGCTGTAATGTTATGAGCGCAGCATTAACCGCAATTATAGAGATTGGGTCCACCGGTATAAGGCTGAATGTTGCGGAAGTATATGCTGAGGCCGCAGACTGGAAGGTATTGGACAGGGCCGCTATGCCTGTCTCTCTTGGGCGGGACGTGTTTACAACCGGCGTACTGTCAAGGGAGTCGATGCTTGAGTGCCTTACCGTTCTTCAGAATTACCGTGAACTTTTATCGGGCTGGGGCATTACAGATAACAATATTCACGCCATAGCGACAAGCGCCTTCCGCGCCGCGCGCAACAGGGATGTTTTTATTGACCGCATGCGGCAGGAAACCGGTTTTACCTTTTCTATTATAGAAGGCATCGAAGAAAACAGGCTGATGTATCTGGCTGTACGTTTCGCGCTTAAGCAGGATCTGCCTCTTTTCTGGCGCGCCAATTCCATCATTGTCGAGATTGGCGGCGGTTCGACTGAAATAATGCTTTTACGGCGCGGGCAGATGGTAGCGGCTCACAGCTTAAAAATGGGGACAATAATTATCGATCAACATTCGCGTCTTGCCGCAACCGGTTTAGGCGCGGGAATGTTTTATGAGCGTTATCTGAATGAGAATATCAGAAACACGCTGGGCCTTTTAAATATGGAAATGGATCTTACGCATGTACGCACAGTAGTAGCCGCGGGAGCGGATGTGCGTCTTGCCGCGAATAAAATAGGAAGAGAATTAAACGATAACAGCCGTATAATTGAACGGGATGATTTTATCAAGTTTGTTGAAAAACTCCGCGGCTTCAGTATAGAGGACTGTATACATCAATTTGGCATTTCTTATGCTGACGCAGAAGGCTTGTTTCTGGGTCTGCTTGTTTTAAAATTGTTTCTGGATCGCACAGGAGCCGCGAATATCGCCGTTCCGCTTGTCTCCATCCGCGACGGGTATCTTATTGATTTGGCGTCAGGGGTTGATTCGACAATGCAGGATGAATTTTATACGCAGATAATCGCATCGGCGTTGAATCTTGGACGTAAATATCACTTTGACGAAGCGCACAGCCGCCATGTCGCGATTCATTGCATGACTATCTTTGACGCGCTTGTAAAGGAACACGGTATGAACCGGCGTCACCGGATAATGCTTGAAACCGCGGCCATTTTGCATGATGTCGGCACTTATATAAAAACATCCGGCCATCAGAAACACGGACAATATTTAATCGCGAATTCTGAGATTTTCGGACTGCATCAGGATGAACTCGGAATTATAGCGAATGTTGTAAACTGCCACAGGGGAGATCCTCCAACGCAGTCCGACCTTGAATTTATGATGCTTCAGAGGGAGGATCGCGTTCTTGTTTTAAAGATGGCTTCTATTTTAAGGGTAGCGGACGCGCTTGACCGCGGCCACACGCAGCAAATAAAAAAAATAACGGTTGAACGCCGTGCGGAAACCATGGTTCTTCATGTAGATAAGGCATACGATCTTTCTCTTGAGCAGATGGGTATAGAAGAAAAAGGCGGAATGTTTCAGGATGTTTTTGGATATAAAGTTATTCTGAGTTAGGGAATATTAAATGAGTAATGTTGATGAAAATAACAAATTGCATCTTAATGAAACTCTCCCGTATTTAAGCCGCGACCTCTCCTGGGTTGATTTTAATGAGCGCGTAATGAAAGAAGGACTACGCGAAGAAATGCCTCTTCTTGAAAGGTTTCGCTTTTTATCCATTGTCTCTACAAATTTTGATGAGTTTTTTATGGTCAGAGTCGCGGCGTTAAAGCGCATGCTGCGATCTGACTCCGGGAAAATCCTTGATCCTTCCGGCTTAACAGTTGATCAGCAGCTAAAGGCAATTTCTGAAAGAGTTCATTCAATTGTAAATAAACAGTATGAATGTTTACGAAACGAAATTTTTCCGGGGCTTTCCAAAAACGGATTATCGCTTTTGGGTCCTGATTCATGGTCCGTTCCTCAGCTTGATTTTCTGGATTCGTTTTTTGTCGGTCAGATATATCCTGTTCTTACCCCGCTTCGGCTTGAAGACGACAAGCCAATACCCTTTATCGAAAGCCGCTCTTTAAATATTGTTTTTCTCCTTGAATACGAAAATCCTCCGGCGGATGAATCGGCATCAAAAGAATTAAAAGTGATTGTCCCGCTTCCCGGCGTATTGGACAGGCTTGTTTGGTTGCCTTCTTATGCGGATAACGATTCGCTTTCCGATTCTGAGAATGCCAATACAGGAAACACCGAAGACCAAAAAAATGAAAAGCTTTCATTTGCCCTGCTTGAAGAAGTTATTATTACATGGGGTACATATCTTTTCCCTGGTTTCCGCGTCATGGAAAGCATGATGTTTAAAATTAACAGAGACGCTGATTTTTCTGTAGATGAACAAAGAGACGAAGATTTTGTTGACGCAATGGTAGAAGTTCTGGAAGACAGGGGAAGATCTGAAATAATCAGGATGGTCTATTCGCCAGGCAGCGGCAGATTAAAGGATGAACTTGCGCGGCGTTTTTCGCTGGAAGAAGATTATCTTTATGAAGTAGACGGCCCGATAAATCCTGCGGATTTTTTGGATCTGTCAAATGTCGCGAGCCTTGAAGAGCTGTCTGAAAAACCATGGAAGATTCACAAATCCGCGGATTTCAGCGAAGAGCCGATTTGGGATCGTATCAGCCAGGGCGATGTAATGCTGCATTTGCCGTATCATTCATTTGATCCTGTTGTTAATTTCTTTCAGGAAGCCGCCTCAGATCCGCAGGTTATCTCAATAAAAACCGCGCTTTACAGAACAGGCGGTGCAATTCCGGGAATCGGCCTTCAATCGGGGTCTTCCGCTTATTCACCTGTCGTTCGCGCTTTGGAACAGGCGGCGCTGAACGGCAAGCACGTAACCGCCGTTGTTGAACTGAAAGCGCGCTTTGATGAAGAACGTAATATTTCATGGGCAAACCGCCTTGAAAAAGCGGGAGTTATTGTTGTGTACGGGCTTTCCCGCCTGAAAATTCATTCCAAATTAACGATGGTTATACGCCGCGAAAACGATCGCGTAAAGCGTTATGTGCATCTTTCTACAGGAAATTATAATTACAGAACCGCGAAATATTACGAGGATATATGCCTTTTTACAGCGCGTGAGGATATCGCCTATGATGCCGGCCTTATTTTTAATATGCTGACTGGTTATTCGGCATTTCAGACAATGAACAGGCTTACCATAGCTCCGACAGGGCTTAAACACCGCTTTCTGGAACTTATAGAAAGGGAAGCTAACAGGGCAAGGCACAGTTATCCGGCAAGAATCATGGTGAAAATAAATTCACTTACCGATGTTGATATTATCAAAGCCCTTTACGCGGCTTCCTGCGCGGGAGTTAAAATAAATCTTTGTATACGCGGTATCTGCACTTTAATTCCAGGTGTCGCCGGGGTTTCTGAAAATATCCGCGTAATCAGCGTAATTGATCACTATCTTGAACATTCTAGAATATATTACTTTTTCAACGGAGGCGCCGAAGAACTTTATCTTGCGAGCGCCGACTTGATGACTCGCAATCTTGAACACCGTGTGGAAATATTGTTTCCCGTACAGGATGAAAAAATCCGCGGAGAAATAACCGGTATTCTCAATGATTACTTCCGCGATAATTGCAACGCTTCAGCCCTTGACAGCTCAGGCAAGTGGACGCTGCTGGCTCCTCCCGCCGGGGAAAAACCTTTCCGCGTTCAGAAGGAAATGCTTTCCCGCGCGGCAATGGCGGGAGATATTCCAGGACCTGTAAAACTGGAGTATAATGTCAGAAGAAGCCCTAATTTCAAGGAGTAGCTTTTATGGACATTTATTATTTAATTTTGGTTGCACCGACGCTTCTTCTGTCTTTAATAGCGCAGTTTATGGTTAAGTCGACTTTTTCCAAATATTCTAAAGTACCCTGTTCAAAGGGAGTCACAGGCACAGCTGCCGCAAGTTTATTATTAAGATCAAATAACATTAACGATGTGCATATTGAACCTGTCGCGGGTTCGCTTACGGATCATTATTCACCTTCTGATAAGAAACTGCGGCTTTCAGAACCCGTATACAGCGCTTCTACGCTCTCCGCTGTCGGCGTTGCCGCCCATGAAACGGGGCACGCAATTCAACACGCTAGAAAGTGGGCACCTCTTGTTTTGCGAAGCACTCTTGTACCTGTCGCGAATATCGGATCGCAGTTTGGACCAATACTTGCAATCGCTGGACTGGGATTCGCAGCCGGCGATTCTCTTTCATTTCTTTCATCATTATTGTTTAATTTAGGGATTATTTTATTCAGCGGAGCTGTTCTTTTTTATGTGATTACGCTGCCTGTTGAGTTTAACGCCTCAAACCGCGCGATTGCGATTCTTCGTTCCAACAATGTCCTTAGCAATGAAGAGCTTAAGGGAGTTCGAAAAGTTTTAAACGCCGCCGCTCTTACTTATGTCGCTTCCGCGCTGACAGCTGTCGCGAATCTTCTGCGTCTTATTTTATTATCCCGCAGCAGGCTAAGATAATAACCGTATTTAAATTACCTAACCTATTTTTTTTGTTTACAAAATTTTAAAATAAACGTCAAATAATCTTATCAATTTGTTTTTAGCACTTCAATGAATAAAGATCAACCGCGTCCGCCAAGCCTAAAAAAAGTTTCCGCGTTGATTTTAAATATGCGCGAAACGGATCTTTCTCATCTTTTTCTTCTTCAACAGGCGGGAATAGGAATCCTGCTACTTCCTTAACATCGCTTTTGTCAAGGCGCTGCGTAATTTCATCCAGTTCTTTAATAACATTATTCTGTTGTGAAGGGTTTAACGGGTATCTTAAAGCGCGGCGCGTGATTTCTTTTCCCTCTTCTGCGGCTTCTTTTATGCTGTCAAGCCCGCGCCTTAAAACAGAAACAACGTTTTCATAACGATCGCTTCTTTCTTTTTCTTCCTGTGGATTGTTAAATTCATTTTCAATTTTTACAAACACACTTTTTATACGCCAGTTAATTTCATCGCGGCGATTTGGCAGTGAAAGGAATTTTTCCTTATCGGCCTTAAGAAACCCTGTAATTGCCAGTCCTTCCTGAAAAAAGTAATAATTATTTACATTCGGATTCTTTGCGAACTGGTTTTCAAACCACGTTCTGTAAAGCGACAATCTATGATCCGTAAGAACCTGACTTCCGTTTCTTGACAATGCTTTAAAGGGCTTTCCGTCCCGTAAAGCGCGTACAACCCATTTTTCCGCAGGGCTAAAACGATTTGATTGTGAATTACAGGATTCTTCAAAACGTGCGTCGCGGAAATGCGTTTTTAAATCAGGGAACGCAAGGTCAAGACCCGAGATCCAAATATCATTCCCTCCCAGAAGACGCGCAAAATCCCATGCCGTAGTAGCCACGGATCCTCCCGCTGCAAGCCTGCCTTTTGGATCAACCTGTTTCTCAATGAATGTGCCAAGCGGGAAAAGAGAGCCGCAAAGAAATTTATTTTTAAAAGGCAGGCTTAACACAGGCGGATAAACAGCGGATTCCGCTATCATAGCAGTTTTTGTTTGAGCGTCATCGCAGCGGTCAAGATGGCGGCTGTTCCAGAACTGAGGATCAACAACAATGACAAAATCAGGCTGTATGCCGTTTTTAACAAAAAAACGAAGACTTGTGTCAACCGCGACAATAATGCATCTGTCATAAATGTCGCGTAACAATGGCTTGATTTTGTCTAAACTTGGACCTGCCGCTGCAAGAAAAACGGGCAAAGGTAATTTATCATTCTCTTTATCTCCTGAAGCGAGATCTTCAAAATACGAAACACCGGGTAAATCACGAATAGTGTTTATATTGTGTAAAAAATTTCGAACCCACCGTCTTCCAAAACGATTATGTGTCGCGGTATTAACGTCATCCTTCATTGACCATATGCGGATTCTGTCTTCTGCGGATTTATACCATTGTTCATCAAGAGACATCAGCGCCCTGTTGCGGATAACGCAAGGAGAAGATTTTTTCCCGCTTTCATGCGTATCAGGAAGAAATGTTGACGCTATCGCAAGCGCGTTTACAATACCTTCTGTGCTGTCTCCTACAACAAAAATTATCCTGTTGCTTGATAAAAACCCGCTTAAATCCCTGAGTTCCAATGCTTTTAAAAAGATTTTCCTGTTTTTTTCCACAATAACCATCGGCATTCCATGGCTTGCGGCAGCCTGCGCCGCATATCCAAGGCCGAATCCGAGAATTACAACAGGAGAATCAGGAGCGTCTATTGTTTCAGAAAGGCGCTGCCCTTCACGCGCAGGATCGCGGGGAGAATGAATATAGAATCCTTTAATGCAAAGAGTCGGATCTCCTGCCGGAGTTATTTCTGTTTTTATGTCTTCAGGAGACAGTTCATCGTCGTTATCTGAAATTAACTCTTCAAATAGCCCTGGATAATGTTTTAAAAGTGTTTCCTTATTTTTCTCTAAAAAAGACATTATACAGCGCCTTTTATCATCAAATTTTTTTCGGTTACTCAAGTTCAAGAATAATAGTCATGCCTTTTGTGACAGGCGTTCCTGCCTGCGGATTCTGGCGGCGCACCCATCCGTCGCCCAGAATTTCCACGCTTAAATCGTCACGTAATAGCAGGGGAAGAAGCACTCTCTTGGCAAGTCCTGAAAAATCGGGAATATAATCATGAACTTCGGGAAGAAGGCCTGCGGGAATTGTGACAGAAGAGGGATGATCGATCTGCTGATTGCGTCCGCGCGGAATGCCTAAATAATCAATTAATGATTCAGCAGCTTCACGTATCGCGGGAGCGGCGATTACGCTGCCCCAGATTGTTCCCTTCGGTTTTATAACCGCGATATAAAGAACAAGCGAGGGATTTTCCGCGGGAAGCAGCGCAAGACAGCTTGCGATGTAATCGGTCTCGGAATATCTTCTTGTATCAGGATCGATAATCTGGGCGGTGCCGGTTTTCACGCCGATTGACATATCCTGAATTCCGGCGCGCCAGTCCATACCGGAAGCAGTATCAACCATGTAGGATCTCATTGCTCTTGCAGCAGGCGCGTTTAAAATGCGGCGACTCGCTCCCCCTTCCCAATTTGTAACGGTTCTCCCGTCCGCTGATACTATCTTTGATATTATTTTCGGAGGGACGAGAACACCGTCATTTGCAATTGCCGTCGCGGCCTGCAACAGCTGATACGCTGAAACTGCTATTTCCTGCCCGAAAGCGATTGTCGGTTTCGATCTTTCGGACCAGCTGGCGCTTGGAACAAGGTAGCCGGCGGTTTCGCCGGGACTGCCGGCACCTGTACGCGATCCAAAGCCAAAATTACTCAAAAGCCGATAAAATGCATTTGAGCTTATATTATCCGAAGCAAGAGCTGCGCCGACATTGCATGAGTGAATAATTATTTCCCTTGCGGTTATTCTGCCGTGACTGGCAAGGCAGTTTATCTGGGTGCCGCGCACCGGAGTATAAACGCCGTTACAGGTAAAAACAGTGTCCGCGGAAATAGCGCCTGAATCCAAAAGAGCGGCCAATGTGAATACCTTGAATGTGGAACCGGGCTCATATGCCCAGATAGCCGGACGGTTCATCCGGCTTACGGCGTCAGAATCGCGTATATTATTTGGATCAAAGCCAGGCAGGGAAACTGAGCCTAAAATGTCCCCGGTACGGGGATCCATTGCTGCGAAAATTACAGCTTCCGCTTCGGTTTCAGCCATGGTCTGGGAAGCGATTTGCTGCAAAATATGCTGAACATATATATCAATTGTTAAATAAACATCCGAACCTTTACCGCTGGTATCAACTCCGTCCAGAACATTATTAAAAGCAAATTCAATCCCTTCAAGCCCCTTGTTTCTGTCTCCTACAAAACCGATAACATTGCCCGCAAGATTTTTTTCAGGGTATACCCTGCCTGTGATTGGCTGCACCAGAACACCCTTGATATTTTTTTCCTCAAGCAAAGCGGAAATGCGTCTTGCCGTGCTGTCATCAATTTGTCTTTTTAAATAAATAAAGTCTGATTCCGAACCGGCAATCCTGCTGCGGATATCAGAGGGAGACATATCAAGAAGAGCGGAAAGTTCGATGGATAAAGTATCAACATCGGTAATATACGGACGCCAGACGCTTACATCGGCAAACCGTATCTGAATTGCGAGAACGCGTCCGTTTCTGTCAAGTATCGTGCCGCGATCGGGAAGGCTTTCGCTTTGACGCAGCGCGGGCGGAAGATCGCTTTTAAAAATTAAAACGGCGTAATGCACAAGCAGGTAAACAAGGAACGCGCCAAGCAGGGAAAACACAATAATATAACGCCGCTTAAGATTCATCAGTATCCCAATACCTTCCCGATAATATTTTCCAATGGAACAGGCCCGTATGCGCGGGAGTCATAGGAGGCAAGGCCGTTATCCCCTTCAGCAAAAAAAATCATACCTTCAGCGCTCACACACCTTTTTACAGCAAGCTCTCCCTCCGGCGTATAGAAAACAATTACTTCTCCATTTTTTGGCAATGCCCATCGTTTAAGATATTGCTGCTGCCACGGAAGACGCAGCCCGTATCTTAAACGGCTCACAATCAAAACAGTTCCGTCATGTATCGACGGTTCCATTGAATGTCCTTCAGCGATAATAAAATCAAAAAAGAACACTCTTAAAAAAAATGCGGTTATTATTGCCAGCAAAACAGGTTTCAGCCATTTCATCTTTTAAAGCAGTATACGACATTAAAACAACGTATACTACCGCGAAGTTTTAATGCACCTATAATCCCAATTGTGTTTTCTGTCGATAAAATCAGTATGGCCGTAATAATTGAAAAACAATTTATCGAAAAAAGACATAAATCATCTCCATCAGGATTATTTTCAAAAACCGGACATACTAATAAATCGGCAGGTTTTAATTCTGGATTTATGAGTCAATTTGATCAAAATCCGGCTCACATAATAAGGAAAAAACCTTTCCGTAGATCCGCGCAAAAACTGACGCTTTTTCAATTATTCAAGGGTATAAAACACCCTGCAAAATCAATCTCAAGAGCAGAAAAAAAACCGCGAAGGATTAATGAAACCGCAGGGAGCGGCGGATTAAGTTTTCCCGTTCCTTCAATAGCGACTCTCGCTGTCGCAGCGGGAACTGTCGTAATAGCCCTGGGCGCGTTGAATTGGGAAAATATCGACTTTGGGACACCGGATATTCTCGCGTTCCACCCCGCGGAAGATGAAGCTGTCGAACAGCGGATAATTGAATACGCCGCAACCGGAGTACCCGGTTTAAGCGCGGGGAACATTGAAAACCTTAAAACATCGGAAAAAGATAATGAACTTTTGGTTGAGATCGATGGAGTAAAAATAAATCTTGAAAATGAAAATCCGCACGGCATGCTTGTTACCTTTGAATGGCAGCAATACAGGGTAAAAAGAGGTGATACAGTTTCCGGAATTGCGCAAAATTTCGGTGTTTCTGTCGGCGCGATAATTGCTTCCAATGAAATCAGCAACGCAAGAAGGCTTCAGGAAGGAGCGAATATACGCATCCCGAATATTGACGGAATTCCTTATCAAATTCAAAAAGGAGACAGCCTTTCCAAAATATCAGCCTCGTTCAATGTTCCGCTGGAGGTTATACTGGATGTTAATGACATACAAAGCGATATTATAAATCAGGGAGAAACAATTTTTATTCCCGGCGCAAGGATGAATGATATAGATCTGAGGCTGAGTCTGGGAGATTTGTTCATGTATCCGCTTTCGAGCCGTTACATTACAAGCAATTACGGTATGCGTAAGGATCCAATCAGCGGAGTACTGCAATTCCACGCTGGAGTTGACTTCAGGGCAAGCACCGGAACTGCAATAATGGCTTCTTTTGACGGTGTTGTAGCGATAGTAAGCGAAAACTGGCTGTACGGAAAATATATCATCATAAACCACAGTAACGGGTATAAGACCCTTTACGGTCATCTCAGCGCTTTCTCGGTAAAACAGGGAGACAGGGTTATAAGAGGGAGAAAAATCGGTGAAGTAGGCAATACAGGCTACAGCACCGGCCCTCATCTGCACTTCGGGATTTATGACAGGAACAATAAACTTGTAAATCCGCTGGAGTTATTAAATTAGTTATGTTAAAATGAGGTATTATGCGTAATTTATTGTTCATTTTATTGGCGTTTTTGGCGATTTTTACATATATCCGCGTTATGGATGACTCAGAAGAGGCAGATCATACAATTCCGGTTGAAGCGCGAAGCGATATCATTCCGATAAAATCTGTGGAAATTTTCCGGTAAAGTATATTACAATTAATGTATGACACCGGGCGAAAAATTCGGGATAGATCCATCATCAAATCAACTGTTCAAATGGACAGATTCGGCGGTAGCCAAAAAAAAATCAAAGACAAATTATTCATTCAGCGAGGTTGTAGAGAAAGCATGCGATGAGCTTATGGATCGCCAGATAAAATATTCAATCAGGCGAATTCTGGAAATGGAGGAAAATCTTTCGGTTATTGAAAAGGAACTGGATGAATTCCTTAGATCCAAGGTTACAAATTGAGAGCAATGAATGTAAGATCTTTTTTCTTTACAATTCTCTTTTTATTTATATTGTTGTTTAATCTTGCGGCAGTCAGTTTCAGCGGCTTAAATCTTTCAGGCGACGACAGGCTTTTATTCAACGCAGAATTTGAAGGACGAAACACTCTTTTCCTTTCGTATCTTGCAAATATGTCAATACAGCAAATCACCGCAATTCCTGAGAAAATGTACCTTGTCGAGGACGGAAAAACAATTCTGGCTCTCAGCCGTTTTGGCGCTGTAAAAATTCCAGCATCAGGCGGGCTTCCTTCTCCGCTTCCCGGTTATCCGTCTTTCTCACAAAAAAACACTCCTTTAAAGGGAAGCCTGCAGGACATAGCAGCATCTTCCGACGGCCGATGGTTTCTTTATCTGGAACCCGTAAGCTACAGTTATGGAAATCTAATTCTTGTTGACATCGCAAGCGGCGCAAAAAAACTTGTAAGCGAACAGCTGGAATTACCCGGTGCCGGTTTTCCGGTAAAATGGAGCCCTGATTCGCGCCTTTTTGTTTATTCAAAAGGAGGCAGGCTTTTTTATTTTCCGATAATAGACGATCTTTCGGTATTGATAGACGAAAGATTCAGAATGATAGGCTCAGGCGAAGTATCATCGGTTTTGTGGGGACAGCACGGAGATTTTTATTATTTAACAGGCAGAACTTTATACAGGGTGATAAACCCCGAACTATTTACACGCACAATTTACGGCGACTTTCTTTCTATCGGAAATGTTGTTTCTATCCTTCCCTTTGATTTTAATCCAGGCTTTGACCGTTTCTGGATTGCACCTGACTCAGTCTCAATTTTAATAAACAAGGGATCGAGGGGTTTATTTTTCTTTTTATTAGGCGAAAATAGAAACAGCGATGCTCTTCCGCATGTGTCAATCCCGTACGGAGCGGAAAATTTCAATGTACTCTGGCCGTCCGCAGGTATTCTTACAGTAAATTATTCAATCGCGAATCATGTAACGTCACTGCGTTTTGAAGCAAGCGCAAACTCCATAAGGCCGTTAACTGTCAGAACAAGCCCGTCATTCCCTGACGGTTCCCTGTCTCCGGACGGAACAAGAGCAGCTTTCTGGGGTGAAGGCGGACTGGAACTCTGGGATTATGTAAACTGGCGCTTGATTCAAAGACTAATAACAAATTACCCTGTCTTTTCCTGTTCATGGATCAGCAACAGACAACTTATAACAGGAAGCTCGAAATTTATAGAAGAAATTGATATTTCCTCCTCTGCGTATACCCGAAGGAGGATCAGTCTTTCAGCTGCGGATGATTACGGCTTTGAAGACAGAGGCGCGTCGCGGATATTTGTAAAGGCAGGAAATGAATGGTTTGCAAATAGCGGGACTGGTACATGGTCTCTAATCACCAGCGTTCAATTACAGCAGGTTTCGTTATCATCAGATCGATTCCGTGTTTTTCTGGAACCCCTGACCACAGGACATTTCAAAAATACAATAATGATACGTAATATTCAATCTATCGGTACATCATCTTTTACGGCAAACTTTACAGCCAATAATGCCTATTTATTAGGACGCCAAACGCAGATCGCGCTTTGTTTTGATCTATATGATGACGACACAGGCCTTCCTTTTGTTCTTTCGGTATTACGTAAATATAATATAAAAGCGACATTTTTCCTGAACGGCGAGTTTATCAGGCGCAATCCTGCTGCCACCACCTCTATTGCCGATGCAGGCCACGAACTTGGTTCAATGTTTTACGCTCCGATTGATTTCTCCGATACAAGGTACCGTGTTACACGGGAATTTATTTCGCAGGGTCTTGCACGCAACGAAGATGAATTTTACCGCACTACAGGCAGGGAGCTTTCAATGATTTGGCATCCTCCTTTTTACAGGAGCTCTGTTCTTGTAAACAATATTGCCGCCGACAACGGCTATATCACTGTTGCCAGAAGCATTGATCCAAATGACTGGATATCCGCAGAAGATACATTAAGACTCAGTTTGCGTCAGATAACGCCCGCAGAAATAATAGAAAATGTTATGCAGAACATTACTGCTTCATATATAGTTCCGGTACGGCTTGGCCTTATTCAAAGCGGAAGAGATGAATATCTTTATCAGCGTATAAATGTGCTTCTTGACGCATTGATTCGTTCGGGCTATCAAATTGTCCCTGTTTCTACAGTGCTTGGCAGATAGACATAACATGTTTCAAAATACATTATCACATGAAAATAATATAATTTTTAACAAGATCCCTGCATTAATAAGAAAAACATTTCCAATACCCGTCCGTCATAAAAGCAAGCTTCCTTCTGATATCGCAAAGCTATCAGAACTTTTAACAAAAAAAAAGGGAGAGCGTTCTTTATCCTATCTTGCGCGTCCTGATTTTCTTTACGCGTATTTATACTATTTCCTGCCGTGGAATCTATACCGCCTTTGCCTCCTGCTTCCTGGTTTAAATATTAATCTTTCCCCCGGAGATACAATAACGGATTTAGGCTGCGGCCCGCTTACATTTACATCAGCTCTGTGGATCGCGCGTCCTGACCTTAGAAACATTCCGCTGGAATTTAACTGTATAGACAGAAGTGCTCCCGCGATGGAAGCAGGAAAAAAACTTTTTTTTTCATTATGCAAAACAGAAAGTAATATTGTCAATTGGAATATAAATTTAATTAAAAAGGATATTAATTTTAGAAAAGCAGATCTCTCCGCTTTCGGACATATTAAAACTAATAAAAAAAACAAAACTGCATCTTTAGTTAGCGCAGTAAATATATTTAATGAAATATATGAAAATCTTTCTCATAATAATACCGAAGGATTACGCCGCATTGCCTCATATGCAGCAAAATTAATGCATAATGAAGCATCTGGGTGTGCATCAATATTAACGGTTGAGCCAGGGGTACCGCAATCCGGGAGATTTATTTCATTTTTACGCGATTCATTTCTGGAATTAAGTCGTTTGCCTGTTTCTCCGTGCACACATATTTCTTCCTGCCCTCTTTCTCATGGATATAATATTGCTGAACAAAAAAATAAATCACATATAAATAAAAAATGGTGTCATATTTCTTATAAAGCTTCCAATATTCCAAAAGAACTTAATAATCTTTCACTGGCGGCCGGTCTTCCAAAAGAAAGAATTACCTTTAGTTATCTGCTGGCTGGAGAAGTTTCCTGTATTAATACATTGCAACATGACGAACTTTCAGCTAACGGACAGAATACAAAAAAAAATGAAAAGACGCGTATAATCTCAGATATATTCCAATTACCTGATAACCTTATTGGCTGTTACGGATGTTCAGCAAAAGGGCTTGTTTTACTGAAAAGCGAAAAAAACAAAGATAATATTTTTACTTCAGGCAATATTATTACACCAATTTTTGATAAAAACGGACAGCGTGATAAAAAAAGCGGTGCTTTAATCGCAAAATTATCCAGGGAAAAATAATGAAATCATATAAAACGGTATTTTCCAGTATGCATACTCATACTAATTTCTGCGACGGAAAAGATGATATAGAAACAATGTGCCGCGCCGCGTATAATAAAAATCTTTATGCTGTAGGATTTAGTGCACATTCGCCTATTGAAAAACAGCTTGGCATAAAAAGCGAATGGAATCTAAAAGAAGAAAAAGTAGCTAAATATATTAATGAAGTACTCGCGGCAAAAGAACGCTGGCAGAGTAAACTAAAGGTTTTTCTTGGATTGGAAGTTGATTATATAAAAAACATCAGATCTCCGCTTGACAGCGATATAAAAGCATTAAACCTTGATTATACAATCGGCAGCGTACATTATCTTGTTCCCAAAGATACTGAACCGTTTACAGTTGACGGTTCAAAAGAGGAATTTGAAAAAGGTTTAAACGAAGGTTATAACGGAAATGCGCAGAGTTTAATGAGCGCATACTATGACGCAGTTTTGGAAATGATTTCTTCAGGCGGTTTTGATATATTAGGGCATGTTGATTTAATAAAAAAAAATACCCACGATAAAAACTTATGGCTGCAGGAAAATGAAATTAAACGCCAAAAAGAAATTGCCCGCGCTGTAAGCAAAACAAAAATAGTTATTGAAGTTAACACCGGAGGAATAAATCGTAAGAAAATACATGATGTTTATCCTTCTTTATCATTTTTGAAAATAATCAACAAATATAATATTCCTGTTATCATAACATCAGACGCGCATTGCGCAGGTGATATTAACGGAAATTATGATAACGCGGTACAAACACTTGCTCTAGCAGGCATTAATAAACATTTTCTATTTAACGGAAGAATAAATAATAATTCAGTGTGGCAGAAAGAAATAATCCAATAAAAATATATAAAAAACACTCGACTATTGGATATGGTTTTATTATATTGAATTATAAGGAGTTATTATGCCAAAAACAAAAAAATCACCAGGATCTCTGCTCTTGGATTATCTTGATAAGTATGAATTAAACTGCAACAGGCTTTCTAAAGAAATAAAGTGCAGTCAGACCGCGTTAAGGCTCATTAGCCTTGATAAAAGCAGGATTACAACATCAATTGCTGTGCGTCTTGCCAAATTCTTTGCTACAAAGCCGGAATTCTGGCTATTATCGCAGATGGAATACGATTTGGAAAAAGCAGCTAACAATAAAACACTAAACAAAGCACTAAAAACCATATCAATGGCAAGCAAGCAAGCCTGAAAATGAACTATATAGTATCTGTCCATAATGTGGATACATTATGGACAGATTACCTTAAAAACAGTATTTTCGCAGCTTTTTATCGCGAAAATACAAGGGTTACCTTGAACGTTCAACACCGTTACGCAAACAATATTTCTTAATAACGCAGCATGTACAAAAAGGACTCACAGGACGGCATATTTTCTGGCCGTAGAGAACAAGCAGGAAATTAATCCGTTTCCAGTATTTTAACGGCAGTATTTCTCTTAAAATCATCTCTGTTTCCTGAGGATTATTGCTTATCCTATTTTCAGGTTCGCAATTAGCTGTCAATTGGTATAGCCATCCGCATCGGTTCGATATTCTGTGAACATGTATGTCAACACAGATAGCATCAATATTAAATGCCTCGCTTAATACAAGGTTAGCGGTTTTTCTGCCTACTCCGGGCATGGCAAGTAACGCTTCCATTGACGCAGGTACTTTACCGCTGTATTGTTCAATTAATATTTTTGCGATTTTTTTCAGGGAAGAGGCTTTATTTCTGTAAAAACCGGCAGGATAGATCAATTTCTCAATAGTTGTCTCTTTAATTGCATACAGTTTGGCAGGCGAAGGCGCTTTATCCAACAGGCGCTTTGACGCTTTAATAGTAACTTCATCTTTTGTTCTTAGACTTATTATAGTAGAAGCAAGGACAGCCCATGCGTCATGCCGATAATACTGCGCGACAGTACTGACAGAAGGATCTTCCGCTCTAATATCTTTACACCACTTTTCAAGTAAAGAAAATAACTCATCCCATTTAACATTATTCATTTATTTCAACAAATTTTCCAGCAAACAAACCGCATACACTTCAACCGCATTTCCCTTACCGACTTGTCCAAGACCTTCTGCTGTTTTACCCTTTATAAAAATGCAGTCTGTAGAAATCTCCAGCGTTTTTGCCAGAGATTTTCGGATAACATCCCTATACATGAGTATTTTTGGTTTTTCACAGATAATTGCACAATCAAGATTAATTATATTCCATCCTGTTTTTTTAATCATCGCATGAACATTTTGTATCAGTTTCATTGAATCAGCACCTTTATAGGAAGGATCGGAAGGCGGGAAAAGTTCACCAATATCACCAAGAGATGATGCCCCAAGCAATGCGTCGCAGACCGCATGCGCAAGAACATCACCGTCCGAATGGCCGTCCTCTCCTTTTGAAAAGGGAATTTCTACTCCGCCAAGCAGGAAACGCCGTCTTTTTTTCAAACGATGTAAATCCCATCCAATACCAATATGAATCATTTTATTTCCTGCGAGCAATCATTTCTATTTCTACTTTAGCACCTAAAGGCAATGAGGTAATTCCAATTGTTGTCCTTGCAGGATATGGCTCTGAAAAATGTTTTTTATATTCCTCATTCATTGCCGAAAAGTTATTCATATCCGATAAATAAACAGTTACTTTTTCAACATCGTCTAAACCCAATCCAGCCGCTTCCAATACACCTGTTGAATTAATAAAACATTGTCTGGTTTGAGCAGTTATATCACCTTCCATTAGCTTTCCGGAATTTTGGTCTAATGGTATTTGACCTGACAAAAATACAAGTCCATTTGAATCAATCCCCGGCGAATACGGACCTGCCGAAGTCATTTTTTTTGATGTAACTGCCTTTCTGGACATTATTTTCCTCCTTTATTTGGCATAATGTCAGTACCGATTATTTACCAGCAAAAATAAAATATTCCAGTAACAAGTAAACAATCGATGGATCACCATATTCCCAACATTGCAACGCCCGGAAGCGGGCGGAATGTTTTAAACGACATATATTTAAACGGATGTATATCAAGCGCGTTTGGATACCAGCCTTCCATTTCGCCTGTGTCAATTATATTCAAAGCCGGACTGTAATAAATCGGAAGAACTGTCCCCCTGTCCAGTAAAAGTTTTTCAGCCTGGGCGAGAGTAGCCAAACGAACCTGTCCTTCTTCTATCATTGATCTTTCAATCAGCCTTTCAAAATCAGGATCATCAAGACGCGCGTCATTTAAATTTGAATCGCGCCGCCACATCTGCAAAAACGCGTAAGGGTCTGCGAAATCGCCAATCCATGAAGTTGAGCCTACGGTAAAACCGTCCTCCTTCATTGTCTGGTGATACCGGTTATATGAAATAACCTCCACTCTTACATTAAAGCCAAGTATATCTTTCCACGCATTGGCCATTAAAGCGCCGACACGCGCGGCATCATATGACGGAGTTAACCGGATAACAATTTCCGGCAATCCGGAAGGATTTGCGTATCCGGCTTCAGCCATCAGCCTTCGCGCTTCTTCATAATTTGATTCGATAATTCCTTCAACTTCAGGGTAACCTGATATGGGAAAAATTAACGTTTCAGCCGGCAGATAATAATCGCTGCGGATCTCATTCCATGGAAGAACAAGAGCCATTGCGCGGCGTACCCTGTGATCGTTAAAAGGCCTTTCCGAAGATCGTATAAAATAATAATGCGTCGCGAACATTACATTTACCTGAATACCCGAACGATCTGTCAGTGTCTCAAGGTTTACATCGCCTGCAATCCAGCGTGCTTCGCCTGAATTCCAAAGATGAGTAGCATCGTCTGCTGTGTCTGCAAACTTGACTGTAATTTTATTTAACGCAACATTGCTTTGATCCCAATACTGACTGTTTTTTTCCATAATGATACTGTCATTATCCATGGACGAGATTTTAAACGGTCCGTTGGAAACCGGAGGCGTCCAGTTCGTTTGATTTACCTGCGGAGACCAGTGCGCGTTGGCAATCATTGAAGGATGAATCGGGCTGAATGAATGATGGCAAAGCATCGCGGGAAAAAATGAAGCAGGCGAGCTTAGTCTTATAACAAGAGTTCTTTGATCTGCAGCCTTGATACCGACCCCATTGGGATCGCGGCTGACACCATTGCGGTAATCGCGCGCTCCTTCTATCACATCAAAAAAACTTGAATAAGGAGAATCGCTTCCCGGTTCAATAAGGGAAAGCCACGCCGCGCGGAAATCTTCAGCCCTTACAGAATCTCCGTTCCAGTATCGCGCGTTTCGCCTAATGGTAAATGTCCATTGCATTTTGTCTTCGGAAAGTTCCCATCTTTCAGCGAGCGCCGGTACAGGTTCCAATGTATAGGGGTGATATGAAAAAAGCCCTTCGTAAATACCGGTGAAAATCTGCGCTTCATTTGCAAAGTAGGATTTACGGAAATCCAGTTCCATTTCATGACGTGAAAAAGCAATTGTCAGTTCATCAGGAGTACGGTTTCCGGGACGCATTTCCGCGAATTCTCTTTCAGAGCCGTCATCATGCCGCGGTTCATGGGTACTCTGTGTATGATCATCCGGTCTATGTGAATCCTGCACAGGCGTACTCTGACAGGCAGCCAATAATATAACACAAAAAAGAAAAATAAAGTTCCTGATTTTAGACATATTTCCAGTATATTATATGTACCTTATAAATACAACTTAAAAAATCATTCCTTGTTTGCTGAAATTATCCTGTAATGAGCTGATGTCAGATCAATGCCGCTTTCTTTAAAACCGTTTTGTATGTTTTCATAAAGCAATGTATAAATCTGCGGTACTTTGCTTACATCTTTCGTGTAACAGTTAATCTGATAACACGCGTAATAATCGTCAAGTTTTGTCTGCAGTACAAACGGTTTCGGCCTTTTCTGGATATAATCCGTGTTAAGGGCTGCATTAACCAAAATGTCGTGAATAGTCTGCCATGGTATTGAATAACCGAGGGTAACTTCCGAAAAAATAATCAGCCCTTCTTCATCTTCATCGCAGGACGTATTGTAATTAATAATATTTGAGCCAAGTATAATTAAATTGGGAAATGTTACATATTCATTTTTGTGCGTTTTAAGGCGCACTACCATCAGATTTTTTTCAACAACAAAACCGGTAATTTCCTTTATCATAACGCGGTCGCCTATTTTAAACGGACGCATGTATGTAATAACAATCCCTGCGACAAGGTTTCCGATTGCTGTTGATGAGCCAAGCGAAAAAATAACGCCTACAAAAACAGAGACTCCCTGGAATGCCCTTGAATCGGAACCCGGCAGATAAGGATAGATAATCGCGACAGTAAAAGCCCACAGGAGCACCTGGAATATCTTGTATGTCGGTGCCGCCCAATCCGTATAAAACCCTGGAATCTTAAGCTTGCCGATTTTTATCTGATCTGCGAAGAATTTCAATCCCTTAAGCACATAATGTGTAATTATTATAATGATGGCTATAGTGAACAGGTTTGGAATATAACCTATCGCGCCCAGAGCGATATTTTTAAGCGGATTTAAAATATAGCCGAATAATGTTGACGCAAGATTCTTTGTAGCTTCAAACAGGCTGAAAATTATGGGAATTGTCAGGAAGAGCTGCAGCGCTGTAATTATATACTTTAATATTCTCAGGAAAACTTCCAGTGTTTTAACAATTTGCCTGGCTGTAAGCACCTGGAATTTTTTAATAACAAGCGGTTTTATTATATTTTTGCCGGTATTTTCGAGCCTGTTTTCCAGCCGTTTAAATAAAAGCCATATCAGCCAAATCAGAAATATCTGACCTGCCACAATCGCAAGCGCTATAATAAGCCTCTCAAGAAAACTCAGCTCTTCTTCAACTTCTTCCGCCGCTCTTTGCGGAGTCCAGCTTGCAGATGACACGGCGTCAGTACCTGCTTCAGTTTCGCTGCCTTCATCTTCCGCCGCTTCAGTTCCCGCTGTTATATCTTCTGTTTCAGGGTCATTCTCCGCCGCCTGCTCCGTTATGGCAATCCCTTGTGTTCCGGCTTCCTGCGCAAAAGAGAAAGCAAACGGCAGGAATAATAAAACGATCAGTATAATTTTCCGCATTTGTTTTAATTATAAGGTAAAAACAGGATAAAAGTATATTTTTAATATGGATAGCCGCTTACAAAACAAATCTGAATTATTAGTCAGTAAATCACCAATATGGCATAGGCCGAAAGCCTTGGTTTGCCAGGATGGTAGAATTATATACACAGCTTTAGTGACGAGTCCATTAGTTCGTTTAGGTTGTTGAAATTTATTTTTAATGTTTTAATTTACAATACATTTTGATAATTAATGGACTTGGTAACATAGCCATCGTCAAAGCTGCCATAGATGCAACCCAAGACTTTCAGCCTATGCCATATTGGTGACTTATTAACAGGTATAATAATTGTGCTTTTGAATAGTATCTATTATTAATTTCATTAGACTAGATTGTTAATATGGCGGCTACGCGCGGCATTGGGAGCGCCTATGGCTGCGTTCAACTATTGTTGTGTTTGTGAATCAGCTCATTATCTAAATTCAAATTAATCATTAATGATGAATAATACACAGCCGCCTTAACGAACGAGCTGACTCGTCACTAAGTTATTGTATAAATTCCTGCCATCCTAGCTTCCCAATGCCGCACACAGTCGTCATATTGGTGATTTACTTAAAGCAATTAATTACATATTGAAAAATCTACAGCAGCTTTCCTGCACGCACAGTTAATAGTTAAATTATAAGTAAACAACCTAACCCCAATACGTCAGTCTCTTCTGCGCTTACTTTTTCTTTGTTTAGTATGAAAGATCATTAATTCAAATTCGCCGTTTCCGCTGAAGTTACTAAACATTCTTTCATCCGAGTCCCATGCTTTCAGGGTAACTCTTCCGTGGATTTAGGTACAAAATAGCATAAAACGGCGGTTTAACTTTCGCAGTCATGTACCGGCTGTCAGAAACACATTTTTATTATATACTGAGCCATGTTCAACAATTGTCTTATCATGGCAGGCGGCAGCGGGACAAGGCTATGGCCTGCAAGCAGTTCCCGCCTTCCCAAACAATTCCTGCCTGCAAGCGGAAAATCGAGCTTCTTTTCACTGGCGCTGGAACGCGCCCTGGCCTGTGCGCAAAAGGTAATAATAATAGCGGGAGAATCCCATATACCTCTTGTAGTTAAAGACGCATCAAAGCTGACTGTCGCGGAAAAAAAGCGCCTTATTGTAATAGGAGAGCCTGCCGCAAAGAATACCGCTGCGGCAATTGCCTGCGCTGCTGTATATTCGGAGATCGGAGAGCAGGGATCAGAATCAGGAAACATGCTTGTGCTTACAAGCGATCATATTATTAAGCCGCTGGATATTTTTATAACTGATGCCGCGTTAGCCGAAAAAGCCTGCATGAATAACCTTGTCATTTTCGGGATTCCGCCCCTGCATCCAGAGACAGGTTACGGTTATATAGAGGCTGATCCAAAAAGCGGAAAGGACGGTGTATTTACTGCAGCGGCTTTCCACGAAAAGCCGGATTTAAAGACTGCTAAAAAATATGTTTCCAAAAGGTGTTTTTTCTGGAATTCCGGAATGTTTGCTTTTAACGTTTCTTCCATGATTAAACAGTTTCATACCCACGCACCGGATGTAATCCTGCCTTTAGAAAAACTGAAAAGACCGAAACCGGAAGATTTTTCTTTTTATAAAAACATAAAAATCCTAAGCAGCGCATCCGGCGAAAGCTCCCGCGGCTGGAAAGGTCTTAAGGCTGCGTATAACAAGGTTAAGAGTATTTCGTTTGATTATGCGATTGCGGAAAAATGCGGCAATACTGTTATGATACCTGTGCATTTTGACTGGATTGATATTGGAAACTGGGATGAATATATAAAACTTGAAAAAAGTGATTCTGCAAAAAACAATACTCAGGTATTCAACGCAGATTCAAATGCCTGTTTTGTTGATTCAGATATTCCTGTCGCTCTTGCCGGAGTAGATGATCTTATTATAATTATCAGAAGCGGTAAAAACGGAGAGCGCGCGTCAGCCTTAATAACAAAAAAAGGCCGGACCCAAAAGGTACGTGACGTTGTTGATACCATTAAAAAATCGGGAATAGAGGATTTATTATAGCGTTTTTGTGCGGAAATACGCTAATTGACAAACAACTATTTACTTAATATATTATAAATAATGGGCGTTCTCACCAGTCAAAAAATATCCGTTTACTACGATCGGTTTAAGGGTATTGATGTAACCTTTACAAAGGACATGATACAGGTTACAGGGTTATTAACACAGCAGATTCATCTAAAGTGCGGAAATGATTTTTGGCCGTGCGTTGTTTATACGGTATCATTCGGAGGCGCAAAAGTCGTCGCGAATGTAAAGACAGGCCTTTTAACAAAGCTGCAGGCCAATAATAATTTTGTAAGCATCCGTTTCAGCTTTAAACCTCCCGGAGAAACAAATGCAGTAACATTCTTTGTAACCGCACGCGTCCTTGGAAGCGCTCCATACGGTAATTCGCAGGATGTTAATATGTTTAATATCCAGTTTACCAACCGGCCGCCGGATGATTTTATCGAGATAATCGGACGTGTTCTGGATGCCAATATTAATTCCGCGAAACGCAAAGACGCGCGGGTTCCGCTTACTCCGGATAACATGCGGAAACTGAACATATCGTCATCAGAAAGCGCGGTTTTTATTCAGGGGGTTCCCCGCCGCTGTATATTAAGAGACTTATCCTTTTCCGGTTCCAAGATAATCATGATGGGCGTTGCAAAATTCCTTCTTGATAAGGAAGCGTCAATTCGCGTCGATTTTAACGATCCCCGCGAAGTGTTCACAATTAAAGGAAAGTTTGTCCGCGCAGAGAATGTAGAAGGAAAAAAGGAAATGGTTGCGCTCGGGCTTCAATATGACGAAGCGGTTATTCCAATGGGATACAAAATACGCCTTAATGATATGCTGACATCCACAAGCGCCGGAAACCGCGGTACCGGTCTGGATGAAGAAGCGGCAAAATAATAAAAGTTATTCAGGGAGTGCGAGAGAAAGCACTTCCTCAAATCTTTCTACAGCGTGGAACTCAATTCCCTTTTTAACGTAATCGGGTATTTCGTCCAAATCGCGTTCATTATGTTTCGGGAATATAATATGTTTAGCTTTGTTACGGCGGGCTGCGATGGTTTTTTCTTTGAGACCGCCGATTGGAAGCACCTGCCCCGTAAGGGAAAGCTCTCCTGTCATTACAAGTCTTCCTGTAATTATTTTTTCGCGCATAAGAGAAAGCAATGCCACTGCCATCGTTATGCCTGCAGACGGGCCGTCCTTTGGCGTCGCGCCTTCCGGAATATGCAGATGAATGTGGTTTGACTCAAACCAAAGCTTATCCACGCCGAATTGAGTAACAGCGAGCTTGCGCGCTACGGTCATTGCGATTTCCGCGCTTTCCTTCATTGTCTCGCCCATCTTTCCGGTAAGAGTCAGCCCTTCTTTTCCAGGAAGCGCTGTCGCTTCTATCACAAGCGTGTCGCCGCCCATACTTGTCCACGCAAGACCGACAGACATGCCGGGTTTATCCGCGGTTTTAATATCGTCCTCGCGGAAAAGCGGCTTACCTAAATATTTTTCTACCAATTTTTTATCAATGGAAAATTGAGTCTTTACGGAAGTATCTTTGGAATCGGCGGCAGGCGGCGTTTCTTTTTTTTGCAATTCTTCTTTGCCGTCATTTGCTTTCGCGTTTAACGCTTGATTAGCTTCAGGCTGGGGAGAATCTTCAGGCTTCAGCCTGGATTGTGCTTCCGCTTCGCCTGATGCCGCGCTTTCCTGAGAATCCACAATTACTTTAGCCAATTTTCTGTGAATCTTGTCAAGATTTTTTTCAAAGTTGCGCACCCCTGCTTCGCGCGCGTAGGAATTCGCAATGAATAAAAGGCTTTCTTTTGAGTATTTAACCTGGTTCTTTTTAAGGCCGTTCTTCTCAAGGCTTTTGGGAAGCAGATACCTTTTCGCTATTTCAAGTTTTTCTGTGTCGATATAGCCGGGAAGCTGTATTATTTCCATGCGATCAAGCAAGGGAGAAGGAATTGTGTCCAGCGTGTTGGCTGTAACAATAAAAAACACATGGGAAATATCAAAAGGAAGATCAAGGTAATGATCGCGGAATGAATAATTCTGTTCAGGATCAAGAACTTCCAAAAGAGCGCTTGCGGGATCACCGTGGTAACTCTGCCCCATTTTATCAATCTCGTCGATCATAAAAACAGGATCTTTAGCTTGAACTATTTTTAGTCCCTGAATGATTTTCCCGGGCATTGCTCCTATATAAGTGCGCCTATGCCCTTTAATTTCCGCCTCATCCCTCATACCGCCGACAGAGAAGCGGAAGAATTGTTTCCCAAGCGAACGGGCAATTGATTTGCCGACAGATGTCTTCCCTACTCCCGGAGGCCCCACAAGACAGACTATTGATCCTTTAGTATCTCCGCGCAGCTTTCGTACAGCAAGGTATTCTACAATCCGCTGTTTTACATCCTTAAGCCCGTAATGATCCGCCTCAAGGATTTCCTGGGCTTTTTTAAGTTCAAATACTTCAGGAGCGGGATTCAACCATGGAAGCGAGGCAATTGTTTCAAGATAATTGCGCGTAACAATGAACTCGGCAGAAGCAGGTTCCATGAGGGAAAACTTTTCCATTTCCTGGTTGACTGTTTCCTTTATTTCGCCTTCAAATTTAAATGATTCAAACTTTTCCTTAAAGCGCTGATACTCGGAGCTTTTGGCGTCTGTTGTCATTCCAAGCTCGGTTTTTATCGCCTTAAGTTCTTCCTTTAAAAAATAATCACGCTGGGACTTTTCTATCTTTTCGTTAATCTCCCGCTGGATTTTTTTCTGAATACGCAAAAGTTCCTGTTCTTTTTTAATAAATACAAGAACCTGCTCCATGCGCTTACGCACATTAAGAGTCTCCAGAATCTTCTGTTGATCAGCTTTATCAATATTTAAAATACTTGTAATAAAATCGGCGATCTTTCCGGGATGATCTATGTTGATCATGTTAAGACGCATTTCTTCTGAAAACAACGGATTGTTTTCGCTGATCTGCTTCATTTCAGAAATCAGCGCGCGGGTAAGCGCCTTTACTTCGCTTGTGTTGTCTTCCTCTTCTTCGAGATACTCCACCGCGGCGACAATCGGGTTTGAGGGGTTCAGCGCTTTCTTTACCCTAAAACGTTTTATTGTGGAAATAAAAATGTTAATTCCACCGTCGGGGAGATTAATCTTTTTAACGATTTTTGCGACGGTTCCCACCGAACATAAATCGGTAATGGAGGGAATATCCGTCTCATTCTTCATCATTACGAGCCCAATAAGGGCATCGCCTGCGTTCGCGTCTTCTACGACCTTTACATCAATAAGATTACCTATCATTATCGGCGTAAAAATCCCCGGAAATATCGGACGGCCCATAAGGGGCACAAGATGCAGTTTATTGGGAAGAAGCTGGTCTATCGGAACTATATTTTGATCTGACATGGTTTGTTAGGGATTTCTGCCGCAGGGGCTTGGCTGAACAAAAGGTTCAAAGGCGCACAAAGAGAAATACCGGACTTGTCCGGCAGCCGGATTGGCGGTCTTACAAGTCCTTTTCCCTTGTGCGTCTTTAAGCGCCTTCGCGGTTAAAATTTAAGTTAACCCTTAATACTGTAAAACGCTTTGCGGCCGGCGTATTCACTGATACCTTCAAGTTCGTCTTCGATTCTCATGAGCTGGTTGTATTTACAGACTCGGTCTGTGCGGCTCATTGATCCTGTCTTGATCTGTCCGGTTTCAAGGGCTACAACAAGGTCGGCTATAAAACTGTCCTCGGTCTCACCGGAGCGGTGCGAAATAATAGCGGTATAACCGGCTTTCTTTGCCATCTCAACGGCTTCGTAGGTTTCAGTTACAGTGCCAATCTGATTAACTTTAATTAAAATGGAGTTGCACGCTCCCATTTTAATGCCTTTCTCAAGGCGCTTGGTGTTAGTAACGAAGAAATCGTCTCCTACAATCTGTATTTTTGAACCGAGGCTCTTTGTCAGTTTCACATAGCCGTCCCAGTCATCCTGATCAAGCGGGTCTTCAATCGAAATAATAGGATACTTGTTAACCCATCCTGTGTATATATCAATCATTTCATCCGCAGTGAAAAGTTTTCCCGGATTTGATTTCCAGAACTTGTAGCCTTTCTTGCCGCCTTCTTCGTAAAGTTCTGAGCTTGCGCAGTCCAGAGCGATCTTAATCTGCTCGCCGGGCTTATAACCTGCCTTTTCGATAGCTTTCATTATATAGTCGAGGGCTTCGTTATTGTCGATATCGGGCGCAAAGCCGCCTTCGTCTCCGACCGCAGTATTTTTTCCCGCGTCATGGAGGATTTTCTTTAAACTATGGAATATTTCGGAAGTCCAGCGGACAGCTTCTCTCATTGATTCAGCGCCCACCGGCATTATCATAAACTCCTGGAAGTCAATTTTATTATCCGCGTGTTTTCCGCCGTTGATGATGTTCGCCATCGGTACAGGCAGAAGGTTAGCATGGAACGTGCCAAGATATTTATATAAAGGAATACCAAGATAATCAGCGGCAGCGCGCGCAGCAGCCATGGATACGCCCAAAATCGCATTAGCGCCAAGCTTGCTTTTATTCTCGGTACCGTCGAGATCCATCATGTATTTATCTAAATCAACCTGATAAAGAGCTTCCCTGCCGATTAATTCAGGTCCGATTACACTATTAACATTATCAACCGCCTTTTGAACGCCCAAACCCTTATAGCGCCCTTTGTCGCCGTCACGCAGTTCTACCGCTTCATACGCGCCTGTAGACGCGCCAGAGGGAACAGCCGCGCGGCCCATTGAGCCGTCTTCAAGTATAACTTCAACTTCTACAGTGGGATTTCCCCTGGAATCAATAATCTCACGGGCAATTACATCCTCAATAACACTCATTTCTTCCTCCTGATATAAACATATCGTATAATAATGAACTATATCCGAGCTGCCGTCAATTAAAAGTTATAAAAGAGGCGGATTGCAAACCAGGTTCCTTGATATTCTGATACAAAGTTCCTGCCTTGTACAATGTGTCACTTCAGTCCATAGTGAAACATCACTATAGTCTAAAGTGATATTCCACTATAGGCTATAGTGATAGTTCACTTTAGACTATAGTGAACATTAACTATAGACTATAGTGATAATCTAATATAGACTGAATGATGAACCAATACTAAGGCGGAATACTAATAACGTTTAAACTGCCTATTGTATTTGCTCTTGATTATCCTGCGCCAAATGATTGTATTTAAACAGCATGCAAACCTGTGGTTTACATGCTGCCTTAATATTTAAGTCCCACACGGTAATCACATATTACACCATAGACTGCGGATGCGTGCGTTAATAAAAAAAAGCTGAACTTATTCCAGAACCGCAGACATGTTCCGGAAAAGTTCAGCTCTATATCTTATAACGAACAACAGGCAGTCAGAATACCGGTGTTATGCCGCTACGCTACCTTAAACCGCGATACTTCCCCTATTAAGGTATTAATACCTTCACGGTTCTTTCCGCTTATATCGTTGACATGGTGTACAGCAATATTAATTTGGTCGGCGCCTCCTGCCATTTCGTTCATGCCGCTCTTAATTTCCTGCGTCGCTTTCTCCAGATTCTCGCTTTCCCGGATAACTTCGTTCGCGTTCAGAAGCATTTCTTCCGATCTGTTGCTTACCTGACGGGTAATATCGTTTACTTTGCTTACTCCTTCCAGGATTTGCTTGCTCCCGACTCCCTGCTCTTCCATTGCGTGGAGAATGTTTTCCTCCTGTTCCGCTACAATTCTTACGCTGTCGTCAATTGCGCCGAACTTTGTCATAACGTTTCCGGTTGACTGTGTGATTTTATCAATTGCTCCTTTTATCTTTTTCAAAATAATGCTGATGGTCTTTGACTGCTCGCTGGAACTTTCAGCCAGCTTGCGGATTTCATCGGCAACAACAGCGAAACCCTTACCGGCTTCTCCGGCATGAGCCGCTTCGATTGCCGCATTCATTGACAGCAGGTTTGTCTGCCCGGCTATATTCTGCATAACGGTGTTAATCTCAAGGAGGCCTTCCGATTCCTGTGATATTTCCTGTATATCTGAGGAAACTTCCTCTAAACTGTTGCGTCCTATTTCCGAAGCGTCTTTCAGGATCTTTACGTTATTGGCGTTGCTGATAACGGTGTTTGTTACCGAATTGGTGTTCGCGACCATTTGCTCTATGGCGGACGAAGCCTGAGCGACATTCTTGCTTTGTTCCTGAACCAGTTTATCCAGTTTGTTGATGTTGCATACAACCTGTTCCATTGTCGCATGAGTCTGGCTGACGCTTGCGCTCTGGTTTATCACCCGTCCCTTGATACTCTGGATATTCGCCGTTATCTGATTTACAGCGGCGGCGGTTTCATTCATATTGCTTGCAAGGTCTGTTCCTACGCTGGACAGCGTAACCGATTCATTTTTAATGGAGAAGATAAGGTGCTTAATTTTATCCAGCGTCTGATTGAAATATTTGGCCAGGTCGCCTATCTCATCCGCTGATTTTGTGGAAATGGATTTTGTTAAATCACCTTCGCCCTCGGATATGTCTTTAAGAGTGTCCGCTACTGAAACCAGCGGTTTGGTAACATAATTCAATATCAAATATGTTATTACCGCTCCTATAAGGATTGCGATAACTGCCAGAATAATGGTAAACCTTGTAATTTCGTTAACAGGTCTTAAAATGTGAGATTCAGAAGCGCCTATCAGTATAGACCATGTTTGATCCGATTCGCCGATGGGGAATGAATGCATTGACATTATAATGTTTGTGTTAAGCGTCGGATCATAGGACGCGCCTGAAAATTTCGCACCGCTTCGAATCGCGTTAAACGCCGCCTGTTGGGCAGCGCCGTATTCCACATCAACATCAAGCATATTCCTGCCTATTCTTTCCGGAAGGAAATGCGCAAGAATGTCTCCATTGCTTGAATACATTACCATAAGTGCGATATTATCGTTTTCCTGCAGGGTTTGCAGCAGTGTCGGCTGTATAACAGCGGCATCCAGAAGGCAGCCTACGGCTCCTATTACTTCATTTGTACGCGGATGTATGATGGGAACCTGTATTAAAAGCCCGAAGCTGTCCTTCCCGTTTATTCTTAGCGGTACAGGGTCATCAAAGCGGTCTTTTCTGGCGTCAGGACCGTTTAAATGATCCATTGTGTTTTCAATATCAGTACTGGCGCGGTACGTAACGCTGCCTGTTTCTTTGGTAACAGTCATGGCGTACTGCCCGGTAGGACCGGAGCCCACCCTGCCTATGTACTCTGAGTCCATGCCGTCAAGCGCATTAGGTTTCCAGATTGAATAGGTCAGTCCCCATCTTTCGTTTTCAAGCAGAGCGCCTTTTAACATGCTGTCGAGCTGATCACGCCTTGTTTCCACAGGAAGACTTTCAAAATCCTCCATTATCGCGCTCAGCGTATTCAGCGCCAGGATATGGCCGTCTTCCCGTCCTTTCCAGTAATTGACTTCCCTTTCGATCGTGCGTTCAAGATTTTCCATGCTCAAATCAAGGCTGATATTGGCAGCTTCACGCAAGAGCAGCACCGCGATTCCCGTTACAATGACCGCTACAATTGCGATCACCATAATGCTTAGTTTGAATTTTAATTTCATTCTCTTCTCCTTGTGTTTAAAGCAAACACTCCTGTATATTTTTATACTTCTTCATAAACGATTCAATTTATCCAATGGGGAACAGAGAGTATTAAATTATGTTTTAAATAATTGAAACGAATATTAAAGATGCGCACTGCTGTTTGTTAAAACATATTCATTTAAGAATCCGCTTAACAAACAGCTCTTATTAAATAATATACAAATTAAAAATATAGCCGACAAGCTGAAAATCGTATAAAGCATAATTTTTCCGTAATTAATATTTCCAGATTATTGTAAAATATTCTTTAAAATATTTTTATTTAAATGGTTGATTTACGGCAATATTCAGATAAATTCATCATTTTATTGTAAATCATACAGTTAATGCAAAGCCAAAATGTTTATTCAAAATTTTAAGTATTTATTAAACAAATCCTCATTATTATTTTTAAATTCCCTGCATATAATTTTTTCTTTTATTCCGTAATCAATTATATACATAAAAGAGCAGCCTGCCTCAATTTTATTAGAAAAGTGATATAAATTCCATAAATATGCCTGAACAGAAGGCGAAGCGCACGTTCTGTCAATTTCATATTTTATTACATCAAATTCATTATAACTCAGGTTTTTAATGGAATATAAATAGCAAATAAAATCAAAATATGAAAGTAATTTATCTATTTGATATCCTAAATCGGAATAACCTTTATGGAATTCTTCTGTATACCAGCTGGGATTATTGTCTATAGTATGCATTGTTTTAGCCATATTCGGATCAAACCAGAGCTTGTTTATAATTTCATCCAGGAACTCTGTTCTTCTTATCTTTATGGAAGAATTCCATTGAAACAAGGCAAAAATACTGCCTATAGCCATTACAATAATAAGTATTAACGATAAATAATTATCAACTGTCCAATTAAAAAAAATATTCATTTTTATGCGTCTTTGAATAATTATAAAAGACACATTTAACTTGTCAATCTATCAAATTTAAGGCGGCTGTTCCGAAATATTATTTTAATTAATTGAAAACATATTTAGTAATTATGTTGATTTTCTCTTTTGATTTATATCCTATAAATAATTAATAATCTGGGTTATTATACAGCAGGGAGTAATTAGTGCTTAAAATCTTTAAATATCTGGAGCCTAAAGAGTGGCTGATGGCGCTCGTTAGTTTAGGCTTCATATTGGCGCAGGTCTGGCTGGATTTAAAATCACCGGATTATATGGCCGAAATCACGATTCTTGTTCAAACTCCGGGAAGCCCTTTAAGCGGCATTTGGCTCGCAGGCGGGAAAATGCTTCTTTGTACGCTTGGAAGCTTGATTGCCGCTGTAGCTGTGGGTTTTCTTGCCGCTCGTATTGCAGCAACTTTTTCCATGCAGCTCCGAAGCCGGTTGTTTAACAAGGTTGAATCCTTTTCGATGGAAGAGATTAACCGCTTTTCCACAGACAGTCTTATTACCCGCTCCACCAACGATATCACACAGATTCAAATGTTTGTAACAATGGGGCTTCAGCTTGTTATAAAAGCTCCGATAACGGCAGGATGGGCGATTACAAAAATTGCGGGAAAAGGCTATGAGTGGACATTTACAACAGGCGTAGCGGTCGCCATCGTTCTTGTAATGATTAGTTTTTTAATGATTTTTGTCATGCCGAAGTTTAAAAAACTTCAGGTGATAATTGATAACATGAACCGGGTAACGCGGGAAAATCTGACAGGGCTTCGCGTTGTAAGGGCCTATAACGCAGAAAGTTATCAGGAAGAAAAGTTTGAGAAAGTCAATATAGAACTTACCGATACGCACCTTTTTATAAGCAGGGTGCTGGCTGTCATGATGCCTGTTATGGGTTCTATTATGAGCGGTTTGTCTCTTGCCATTTATTGGATTGGAGCGTACTTGATTAACGCGGCGCAGGTAACGGATAGGCTTACAATTTTTTCAAATATGGTCGTGTTTTCAAGCTACGCTGTCTTTGTGATTATGTCCTTTATGATGCTGGTAATGATCTTCATGATACTGCCGCGCGCGAGCGTTTCGGCGAAACGTATCAACGAAGTACTTGAAACAGAACCGACTATTCTTGACGGCGTAAAAACAGAAGGCGCGCAGGACGTTCGCGGGGAGGTCGTTTTTAAAAATGTCAGCTTTAAATATCCCGGCGCAGCTGATTATGTTTTGGAAGATGTAAGCTTTACCGTAAAGCAGGGAGAGACAATCGCTTTTATAGGCTCAACCGGAAGCGGCAAATCAACCCTTGTTAATCTAGTGCCGCGTTTCTTTGACGCGACAAAGGGCGAAATATTAGTTGACGGAACAGACATCCGCGAATACACGCAGGAATCGCTTCGCAATAAAATCGGTTATGTGCCGCAAAAGGCGGTCCTGTTCAGGGGGACAGTTTCAACCAATGTAGCGTTCGGCGCTAACGGGACCGCAAGGGAAAACAGCGAAAGCGTGTATTCACAGGATGATGTAAAACGGGCAATTTCAATTGCACAGGCGGCGGAATTTACAGAAAAAATGGATAAAGGTTTAGACTCTGAAATCTCGCAGGGAGGAACAAATGTATCAGGCGGGCAGAAACAGCGCCTTTCAATCGCGCGCGCTGTATGCAGAAAACCAGAAATCTATATTTTTGACGATTCTTTTTCCGCGCTGGATTATAAAACAGACCGTGTTCTTAGAACCGTTCTGAAAAAAGAAACAGCGGATGTTACCAGCATGATTGTGGCGCAGCGCATAGGAACAATTATGGACGCTGACCAAATTGTTGTTCTTGACGAAGGCAAAATAGCGGGAAAGGGAAAACACAGGGATCTCCTTAAAACATGCGAGGTTTACAGGCAAATAGCAATGAGCCAGTTAAGTGAAGAAGAGCTCGCAGGAGCGGCATCATGAGCGATCAATCAAGAGCAAGACCAATGGCAAGGCAAAGGGGCCCGATGGGAGGCCCGGGAATGGGCGTCATCGAGAAGCCGAAAGATTTTAGAAAAACAATGGGTAAGCTCATTGGCTACTGTAAAAGCTATCTTCCTGTTGTGATAATCGCAATGCTGCTTGCGGCAATCGGTACAGTGCTGCAGATTATCGGCCCTGATAAATTAAAGGAAATGACAAATGAAATCATGAAGGGAATGCCCGCAATTATCAACGGCTTGCCTGTGTTGGGCGCAATTGACCTTACCGCCGTCAGGAGTATCGCGCTTTTACTTGTTGTGTTTTATTCTGCGTCCGCCTTTATCAATTTTATTCAAGGCTATATGATGGCGACAATCGCGCAGAGAATCAGCCGGAAAATGCGTACAGGAATATCGCAGAAAATCAACAGGCTGCCGTTAAAATATTTTGACAAGACAAGTTTCGGCGACGTGCTCAGCCGCGTAACAAACGATGTTGACGCTGTCGGTGTTACCCTGAATCAAAGCATCGGCAGCCTGGTGACATCCGTTACAATGATTACGGGCTCTGTCATTATGATGTTTTACAATAACTGGATCATGGCGCTGACCGCGATAATAACAAGCGCGTTTGGATTCGCTTTCATGGGCGGCATTATGAAAACATCCCAGAAATATTTTGTGCGCCAGCAGAAAAACCTGGGAGAGGTCAACGGCCATGTTGAGGAAATCTATTCAGGCCATAATGTAGTTAAGGCGTATAACGCCGGAGGCGAGGCAAAACGCGTTTTTGAAAAAGTAAACATCAGCCTTTATGACAGCGGCTGGAAGAGCCAGTTCCTCTCGGGGCTTATGATGCCTTTTATGCAGTTTATCGGGAACTTCGGCTATGTCGCGGTCTGCGTCATTGGCGCGGTTTTGGCCATGAACGGGACGATTACCTTCGGCGTAATTGTCGCGTTTATGATTTACATCCGTCTTTTTACCCAGCCGCTGTCTCAGCTTGCCCAGGTTTTCCAGAGCCTTCAGCGCATCGCGGCGGCGAGCGAGCGCGTGTTTGAATTCTACGAAGAAGAAGAAATGGGGGACGAAAGCGGTAAGACAAATAAACTTGCCGAAGTTAAAGGCAGTATTGAATTCCGTCATTTGAAGTTCGGTTATGTTCCGGAGAAAACCGTCATTCATGATTTTTCCGCTCTTGTTAAAGCAGGGCAGAAAATCGCGATTGTAGGTCCTACAGGAGCGGGAAAAACTACAATCGTCAATCTGCTGATGAGCTTTTATGATTTAAACAGCGGGGAAATCCTGCTGGACGGCATTCCGATAAGCAGCGTTCCGCGGGGAAATGTACATGAACAGTTCTGCATGGTGCTGCAGGATACATGGCTGTTCGAGGGTACAATCAGGGAAAATGTTGTCTATTGCAAAGAAGGTGTGACAGATGAGCAGGTAAAGGCTGCATGCAAGGCTGTCGGGCTTCATCATTTTATAAGGACTTTGCCGCAGGGTTACGATACGCCCCTTAATGAAAAAGCAAACCTGTCGCAGGGGCAGAAACAGCTTGTCACTATCGCCCGTGCGATGATTCAAAACGCCCCGATGCTTATTCTTGACGAAGCAACAAGCTCTGTTGATACAAGAACGGAACATCTTATCCAGCAGGCAATGGACAAGCTTACTGCAGGGCGCACTTCTTTTGTCATAGCGCACCGGCTTTCTACCATAAAAAATGCTGATTTGATTCTGGTTATGAGCGAGGGAGACATCATCGAAAGCGGGAACCACAGGGAGCTTCTTGAAAAAAGCGGTTTCTACGCGGAATTATACTACAGTCAATTTGAATCGCAGTGATTACAGGCGCCAATTATACCGGTATAATATATATTAAAATATGGAGACAACCTTTCATGTGATTTTTTGACAAAAAAATCGGATTTTGGCTTTTTTAATCTACAAATTTTGGCAGATTGAGATTACAATACTAATAATATTAATTTTTTTACAGAGGGAAAAAATGAAACTTAAATTAAGATTGAGCATTATGGTTATTGCCATACTGATTGTCGTTATTGCGACAATCTCGATTATTCTGCTTAACAGTTCGTCAGAAATTGCAATTAAGCTGAACAGGGATGTAATT
>Ga0209755_10000535_pt1 | contig 68645 bp, 58 predicted proteins | sample TergutCo191P1_FD_187301 | JGI IMG/M metagenome (GOLD analysis project Ga0209755, IMG submission 187301) | Cornitermes sp. P1 segment gut microbial communities from Petit-Saut dam, French Guiana - Co191P1 (SPAdes) (version 2) | ecosystem: Host-associated > Arthropoda: Insects > Digestive system...
CCCAACAAACCCGGCCCGAGTTCTACAGATAACATATCGCCTGTGAACTCGACCACATCGCCGATTGAAATACCTTTTGTGATTTCAAAAACCTGAAGCTGGCTTATTTCGCCGCGGATACGGATTACTTCGCTTTTTAAGCGTGTGTTACCGACCACGACAAATCCAACTTCGTTCATGGAAACAATTCCGTCGAAGCGAACGCTTACCATGTTGCCGTTAACGCCTGTTACAATTCCTTTTGTTCCTGTCATTTAGTTTCCCCCAGGGAATTTTGCGCGCTGTCCAAAATGGAAGCGTACAATGATTTATATTCTGCAAATCCTTTTTCTGTATTGAAAGCTTCCCGTCTTTCGAGAAGCAGTAACTTTAAAAAATACGCGTAAACCGCGTTCCTGTGAAAATTATCGCTGCCTGTCATTGAATCAATTGCCGCCCAGCGGGCTTTATCCAGAATGATCTCGCCTTCCAACGGAGAGCTTTCATCAATTGCCTTTGACGCGGCGTTGGCGGCTTCCAGCGGAAAGAGGGGCGGATTCGTTATCTGCATGGCGTCGCGTTTTAATTTTATCGCGCGTTCCTTCGCAAGATTCAGTCTGAGCGCTCTTTCAAATTCTCTCCAGCTTTCGATAAAATCGCTGTCTATTTTTTTCTGCGAAAAGGCAGGGTCAAGAGACAGATGTTTAAGCAGGTCTGCGTCCGCGCTGTTTAAAAAATAAGCTGCGGTCGCCTTAAAGCTTGCTGAAGACATCGGCGGCTTTTGCTCGTAAATGAGGTATGGAAGCTGCGCCATTAAATAAAAGTACGATCCCACTTTTTTTATATTCCTTTAGCCGAATCTTTGAGGAGCGCCGCCAACTTTGGATTTAAATAGGCTGTTAATAATTGGGCAACCGCTTCGGCGGAAAAATCATAATAAACAGATCCTTCCTTGTTGGAAATGTGAAAACCGGATGCCAGCTTTCTGTTGGATTTTAATTCAACGCCCCTGTTAAGCTGATCTTTTAATTTGTCGTTGAAGAACCCTTGAAGCTTGTTCAATTCGCCCTCAGGCAGAATTACAGAAAGATCGCCCTTATTGTTCTGCGCCCATGATTTGAGCATTTCAGGTAACGCGTTTTTAAGAACGTCTTCGTTATACTGAGCGCTAACATTTTCGCTTACGATTCTGTTAAGCAGCGCCTGAATCTCGTCTCTGAACGCAAGAACCAGATTGCGCGATGCCTGCTGAAGAGCCGCGATTCCGGCTTTCTCGGAACGTTCGGCGTCCTGTTTGGCGCGCGCTATAATTTCGTCCGCTTCTTTTCTGGCGTTTTCGACAAGCCGCCTTGCTTCTGTATCCGCTTCGGCTCTTACTTTATTAGCCTCATCTGAAGCGGCCTTTATTCCGTCTTTTTTAATTTTGTCGATAAGTTCTTGAACCTGGATTTCCATGTCAACCCCTTTTTTTTATTATAATCCCCAAAATTTTTATACGTCAACTGCTAAAAGTAAAAATCGAACCGATTATTGCTTCCAGCTTCGAGTTTAAAATCCTTTGGATTTTTAAACTCTTCAGCGCTGCCGGCGATGCGATTGACAATCGTATCGTCAGTAACCGCTACTGTGTACACAGGTGCATTAACTGCACAAAATAATTAATCTTTTTAAAACTGTTTACCATTCTCTGCGACAGAGGATCCTTGGAAACCAGATTCACCTCTCTCCAGTTAATGAGCAGTTCCGGGTGCTTTTTCTGCACGTCCTCGATCAGCACTTTTAAATGCTTTCCTATAACGATTAAAGCCTGCACCGATTCGTTTATCATCTCCTGGGCTTCGCTGTTTACCTTGGAAACAATGGCATTAATCATGCGCGCCTGCGTCGGATCCCTGTCGATCCTTAACATACCAGCCCTGAGCCGCGAACCGTCGGCGCCGTCCTCCGACAAAACAACGTCAAAATCGGCGATTCTTGCCGGTATATTGAACAATTCATGCAAAGATTCGCTCATTTCCCTTGACATTGTGTTGTTCGTCCACTGACCCCGGATTAAAAGGATATCGCAAAGCTCCTTAATCTCCTTGTCAATGTAATCGTCCATGAACGCTTTCAGATAATTCAAGCCCTCGGCGTACAAATAACCTTCCAGATTCTTCCTTCTGAACGCGTCCCCTAATTGTACACTGTAATTTTCAACCCGCAATAGGTCTGTAGATTCAAATATTTCCTTTGTGAGAGCGTTAATCTGGCTGTTCTTCTTGGCATTGTTGATCTTGGATATATAGCCGTTAGCTTCGCATATCTTTGACTCCAGCCAAGCCTCACCGATTGTTTCATGGAACGAGGTATGCTTCCACTGCCAGACAGGGTTTCTGAGGGTATATTGGCACATTAATTCAAGAATTTTGGACGTATGAATCTCTCTGAGATTCTTAATCATTGTGGTAAACTGCTCAGGATTGACTATATCCTGCCCTTCCACAGTTTTTAAAAGCCCTAAAAGACCCTTCCAGTCTTCCTCGGGTTTTAACGCCTGAGTAGCGGTTAAAAACTCACCTATCTGATCGATTATAAGAATTGCCTTAACGGCAGGGAATTTGGGCTCTATTATGAAACTGCCGTCCGCGAAATGTGAGTCGAATTTCTTGAAAAAACCGGGGAAATTGTACCCTATAAACTGAATTAACGCCGAAGCCAATTCATAGCGGTGGTTTACGTTATTGATATGGTTGACGTCATATTGGCTTGTAAGAAGGCTAATATCGGTCTGAATCGCGGCGATTAACTGCTCTCCCGACATTGTTTTCGCTTTCGCGTCAAGAGCCGCTGTATCGAGGCGGTTGGCAATTTCTTTGATGCTGCCGTCAAGGCAGGTATCTACGATAAGGTACCTGAGATGTGAGACTTTTTTCTCGTCCCTCATGAACATTTTGATAGGATATACGGTTTTATACACTGAAAACAGAAATGACAGCAGCGAAGGGTCGGCTTCTTCGGTTCTTACCCTGAAAAACTTCGCAAATTTACTCTGGCTTAACTCTCTCGCAATACCTTTAAGCATATTCTGCTTTTCATCGGTTAAACCTTCTCCGGAAAAGAAGGAGAACACTTTGTCCATCAGGTCTTCTGCCATTTTTCTATCTCCTGAGCCATTTTAACACCACCGGTGGAATTCCGCAAGTGTTAATTTTTTAGGCATATGCCTTAACAAAGAAGGGGTTAATATTTTAACATCAGGCGGTAAACCCAATTTTTGCAGGCTCTTTTGGCTTTTCTATCAAATTGTTTAACGCTTTTATAATTTTTCCAATTGTCTCATCATATTCTGCAAATTTCCAATCATTATTTTCGATGTGAAGCATTAATAGCTTACGCAGTTCAACAATTTGCTCATTTGTTCCTGCCTGAGAATACATAAAAAACCTTAATTTGACAAAAGCGCGCATAATGTTTATGTTTACTTCTATCGCCTGTTTTGAATTTATAACGCTGGAAAGCATTGATACGCCCTGTTCTGTAAAGACATAGGGAGCGTAACGTCTGCCGCCATAATTAAAACTTGAGGTCACAATTTGTGACCTCAAGTTTTTCCATTCATTTTGAGTTAATTGAAACATAAAATCCGGCGGGAAACGCTCGATGTTACGTTTTACCGCCTGATTTAATACTTTGACCTCAACTCCATATAAATCCGCCAGATCGTTATCTAACATAACATTTTGACCGCGAATCTCATGAATTAAGTCCTGAACAACGCTCAAATACTTCTCTTCCATAATTTTGAACCTCCAAAAAATAGGGATTTTTTCCCGGGGAATTTTGATGTATGAAAAATGATTTCATAGCATCTTGAACCATACAAAATGTACTAGCTATATATGGCGTGGACTCTGGGTTTTGCTTGACTGATAACGAAAAAAAAATGAAAAATTTTTATAAAATTTAATACTCCAAAAGATCTCACACGAAGGCGCCAAGGCACAGAGGTATGCGCGCGCTTCAAAGTACGCTCTTAAACCCGAAAATAAATGGAGAGTCAAGATATATTTTTAGGTTTAGGATCGGCTCTCAAACAACAACTTTGCGGCTTTGTGACTTTGTGTGAGGTTTCTTCTGTAGATGAACCTTGCTCATGGTAACACTTAATACTCCAAAAGACTGTTACAAAAAAAAAGCCGTCCTTGCGGACAGCCTTTTTTTTATAAGCTTAAGTTAGATTTTATAATTTCTTTGTAAGTACCTGACCGGTATATGCTGCTTGACTGCCGCTAACGCCGCCATTGAGCCAGTAAGTGATGTTTAGCTCATTAGCTTTTCCAAAATAGATATGAATAATTGTAGACGATGATGTCGCAGTTTGCGGTCCTTCTGGTACATTTTGTGTTGTATTACTAGTTGTTGTACCATTAATTGCAAGCCCAATTGGATATTCTGCTGCAGTCGGTGTTCCAGACGGTCTAGCATTTTTTACTGCAGGACCCCATGAAGTGATTGTAAAAACATATTTCTGAGCATTAGCGGTACCAATATTAAGATCCAATTCAAATTTGTCGTCAGAAAGCTTTAATGTTCTCGTTGTTCCTGTGTAGTCGCCGATAAGATTGTCTTTGGTAAATTCTTCAAGTTCTGCACAAACTGAGCAAGTTCTTACAATCTTGCCGTCAACAATATCCCAAGCATCCCATGTATGCCCATCTACGCAGAGATCCTCTCCACATGCGGTCATTCCAAATACCACCATCGCTGCGAGCGCGACAATTCCTAACATTTTCATTCTTTTCATAATTCACTCCCTTAATTTGTTCGTAATAGAGCGGGCGTCTCCAACGGAGAAATCCCGCATTTTAAACGTCCGTAATTGGTAATTAACGACATCGGGAAAAGCACCTATGGGCGCAATATGCGAACAAAATGCAGTTAATGAATCGAAAAGTTGCGCCTGTTAATTTTTAAGCATTGGTGTATTGATTAGTATTAGGCGAGTGGATCATGAAATTTTCTTCTAAAATAATCTCTAAAATCGCCTTTACTGATGAACATTTTGTGTTTATTTATTAATAAATCGACATTATTTTAAATAATGTCGTAATGAAAATTTAGTGGAATAAAATGCAACAACATTAAATATTGTTAATTCGACTGTAAAAACCATAAAAAATAAAGGGAATTGTCATAATAAAATCAAAAACCTAGTTTTTTTTATTGACAAATTAAATATAAGTCAGATAATATACATGTATATTTTAAACGGAGGTTTTTAACGTATAAAATCCAGGATTTCTCCGTTGGAGCGGCCTGTTTTTTTAAAACAAATTAAAGGGAGTAAATTTATGAAAAGAATGAAAATGTTAGGAATTGTCGCGCTTGCCGCGATGGTGGTGTTTGGAATGACCGCATGTGGAGAGGATCTCTGCGTAGATGGGCACACATGGGGTAACTGGACGCAAGTAGATGGTACTGCTGCCGGAGAAAGAGAGTGTACCGTGTGCGGTGAGAAAGAACCTCTCACTAAGGAACATTTTGAAGGAAAATGGGTAACTTCAACAAATTCAAATACTATAGAAATTTCTGCAAGCGGCGATTTAAAAGTATACAATGCAAGTACTGTAGCAACTAACTACTGGACACTTACAGGTGCAACATGGGCAGCAGAAGAGAGTCAAACTTCTTCTATTTCTAACTATACTACTATTAAGGCTAGTTACCCTATAGGTTTTAGACTTTCCGGCGGTACAACTGGGGGATCAGCTACTAATTCATGGAGCGCTAATGACGCAGGAACAGCGAGTGTCTATATTAATGCAACAGGTGATAAAATTGTTGTACGTTTAACTAATGCATATCTAACAGACCCAACAATAAGAGAATTTACAAAACAATAATCAGTTAATCTGAGTGAAAAAAAGGCTGTCCGCAAGGACGGCTTTTTTTTTTGTGTAACAGTCAACTTATATTGAAATAAAACTTGTTGAATAATCATGTCCGTCCAATTAATTAATATGAAGGCGGGAGCGCAAAGCCTTTCTTGACATTATCAAACTAGTCTATTAAACTAGTTTATAAGAGGCAAATATGTTAACACAGCAAATAGGCGCTTTTAAGGCGAAAACTCACTTTTCGCAAATTTTAGAGCAAGTTGAAAAGGGTGATGATTTTATCGTTACAAAAAGGGGTAAACCTGTGGCAAAAATTATTCCCGTTGAACAGGAAAAACAAATGACACGAAAGGAAGCAATAGAAGCGCTTAGAGAAATGCGAAAACTATATAGGGGAAAACCCGGTGAAGATAACATAAAAGACTTGGTAGAGGAAGGGAGAAAATATTGATTTACGTTTATGATGCATCTTTTATAATTTCCATAATTTTACCGGACGAAAATAGCGTAAAATTTGACGGAATTCACAATGCTTTAGATGAAAATGATGATGTTTATATCCCTCAGCTGAACTGGTACGAAACCGCGAATGTTTTCAGAAATCTTGTCCGGCACAACCGTTTTACGGAAGACGAAACCGCTCATTTTTTTACAATGCTGTCATTCGTAAATTTCAAAACCGATTTTGAAACAGGCGCAAATTATTCAAAAAAAATATGGGAATTGGGCAATAAATATAACCTCTCTGCCTACGACGCAGCTTACCTTGAATTGGCAGATCGAAAAAAAGCGTTATTATGCACATTAGATGAAAATTTGCAAAAAGCGGCAAAAAAGCATGGGGTGAAAGTTGTTTAAACTGCCTTGACCTTATTGCGATTTTCAGATAAATTGGTTTCATGTTTATTAAAGTATTCCTTCTTTTATTGTTCTTTGCGGTTACGATTTTTATCGGGCTTTATTTCCGCAAAAGAGCGGCAAGCGTAAATGATTTCGTGCTTGGCGGACGCAATGTCGGTCCATGGCTTTCGGCGTTCTCTTACGGGGCAACTTATTTTTCAGCCGTTGTGTTCGTCGGCTATGCCGGACAGTTCGGCTGGCGGTTCGGTACTGCCGCAGTGTGGATTGGACTTGGAAACGCATTCATCGGCTCTTTGATGGCGTGGTTCATCCTCGGCAGGCGGACGCGCGTTATGACCAATCACATAAAAAGCGCGACAATGCCGGAATTTTTCGGCTCTCGTTACAGCTCAACCGCTTTAAAAATATGCGCGTCAATTATCGTTTTTATCTTTTTAATCCCCTACACCGCTTCGTTGTACAACGGACTTTCGCGCCTGTTCGCGATGGCGTTCGGCATACCGTTTGAATACTGCATCTGGGCGATGGGAATTTTAACCGCGATATTCGTTGTAGCCGGCGGTTACTTCGCGACAGCGGTCAACGATTTCATTCAGGGTTCAATTACAGTAATTGGTATTGTCGCTGTCATTGCCGTTGCATTGGGAAGTAAAGGCGGCTTTATGCCGGCGATGGATTCTCTTGCGCAGGTAAACGATTCAGGAATTCCGCGCGGCAATGTCCCCGGAGTTTTCACTTCGTTCCTGGGACCCGATCCAATTTCGCTTATCGGCGTATTGATACTGACGTCTTTGGGTACATGGGGACTGCCTCAAATGGTTGCGCGATTCTACTCGATAAAGAGCGAAAAGATGATCAGTAAGGGCGCGATTGTTTCCACGTTCTTCGCAGTTTTTGTAGCGGGCGGATGCTATTTCCTCGGCAGTTTCGGACGCATTTTCGCGACTCCGGCGGATGTAAAAGCAAACGGATTTGACTCCATCATTCCCGGTATACTCGCGAATTTCAACAGCGACTGGATGATGGGTTTAATTATAGTTCTGGTGTTTGCGGCATCCATATCCACGTTATCATCGCTGGTTATGTCTTCGGCGTCTACTCTAACGCTGGACTTTTTAAGAGGCAACATAATCAAGAATATGAGCGAGAAAATGCAGTTGTTTATTATCCGCTCATTAATAATTGTGTTTATTATTATCTCTTCTGTAATTGCAATCGGCGTATACAAAGGCGGAATCACTTTCATCGCTCAGTTGATGGGCGTTTCGTGGGGCGCTCTCGCAGGCTCCTTCCTTGCGCCTTTCCTTTACGGGCTCTACTGGAAGAGAACAAGCAAAGCGGCAGTCTGGGTCTGCTTCATATTCAGCACATCCGTTATGATTCTCAATGTTTTGTTCAGAAGCTCCTTCCCCGAACTTTTAAGATCGCCCATAAATGCAGGCGCGTTCTGCATGCTGGCAGGTCTTGTTATCGTACCGTTAGTAACCTGTATTACCAAAGCGCCGGATAAAGAAGTGGTTGACCGCTGCTTCTCCTGCTACGATGAAACAGTTACAGTCAAAGTGAAGGATGACCTTGGGAATTAATTGTTTTTGAGAAGAGGTTCTCGCTAAGACGCGAAGGGCGCTAAGGTTTTATAGTCCATTGTGCCTTTGTGTGAGTTTACTTCTGTAAAAATTTTATTTTACTTCGTGTCTTCGTGAGAAAACACTCTCAACTATTTTTTCCTTTAGTAAGTCAAGTCCAATGTTGTTTTTAACCGAAACAGCGATACTGTCCGGGAAGCGTTTTATTAAATCTTCAAGAGCTGTAGACTCGCCGCCTGTTGGCAGGCAGTCGATTTTATTAAGCAAAGTTATCATTGGAATCTCATGGGCGTTCAAGTCTTTGAGGACTGAAATTGTCGTTTCATAGTTGCTTTCGATTGCCGGGTCTGCCGCATCCAAAATGTGAATTAAAATCGTTGCGAGAGAAGCTTCTTCCAGAGTGGAATGAAACGCTTTTATCAGCGAATGCGGCAGATTGCGGATGAAGCCTACAGTGTCCGTCAGGAGGACAGGCACCCCTGGCGCAGGCTCAAAGCGGCGGGTTACGGCATCCAGAGTGCAAAAGAGTTTGTCCTGCGCGATCACATCCGCGCCTGTCAGGGCGTTTAAAAGACTGGATTTTCCCGCGTTTGTGTAGCCAACAATCGCGCAGACAGGTATGTTACTGCGCTCTCTTTGACGCCTTTGCTGCTGGCGCTGTTTGCGTACCTGTTTGATTTCTTCTTCAAGCAGGTGAATGCGCTTTTCGATTTTTCTTCGATCCGTTTCAAGCTTTGTCTCTCCTGAGCCTTTTGTACCGTATCTGCCTCCCCTTTGACGCGAAAGATCGATATATTTGTGCGTTAACCTCGGCAAAAAGTAGGTTAACTCAGCCAGCTTTACCTGCAGTTCCGCTTCCCTTGTGACCGCCCGCTCGGCGAAAATACGGATTATAAGTTCCTGCCTGTCCACAACAGGAAGTTCTGAAAGTTCTTCCCAGTTTCTTTGCTGCGAAGGATTTGGGTTCCAGTCAAAGACCATCAAATCGGCTTCAATTTCTTTTGCCTTTTTCGACAACTCCTCTGCCTTACCGCTTCCCATACCAAAGCGCGGACTTCTTTCGCGCACACGGATTTTTTCATGCGCGGCGATCACAAGACCCAAAGTTTCGCAAAGACCTTGAAGTTCACGGCACGCAGCTTCATCGCCTGAGGCGCCGGTTATTATACTGACAAGAAACGCCTTCTTTGGCTTATCCTGAGTTTCATAGATTTTCTGCACAGAGGAATTATAACATATTTTTCTCGCAAAGACGCAGAGGGGCAAAGACACGAAGGTATGCGCGAACTTCGGCGCGACCTCTTCTCTTAACGTCTATATTTTGCTACCATGCAGATATGAACCGTTTAACAGCTGACGAACTTCGCAGCAAATATATTAATTTTTTCACATCAAAGGGGCATACTCAGATTCAGGGGAAATCGCTGCTGCCCGAAAATGACCCGACTGCGCTTTTTACAATGGCGGGGATGCATCCTTTGGTTCCCTATCTTTCGGGCGAGGAGCATCCTGCGGGAAAGAGGCTTGTGGATTTTCAAAAGTGTATCCGCACAAGCGACATCGACAGCGTGGGAGACGCAAGCCACCTTACATTTTTTGAAATGCTCGGCAACTGGTCGCTCGGCGATTATTTTAAAGATGAAGCGATCAAAATGAGCTTTGAGTTTTTAACGTCTCCCCAATGGCTGAATATTCCGCTTGAGAAACTTGGCGTAACAGTCTTTCAAGGCGAGGGCGATGTTCCAAAAGACGATGAATCGGCGGCTGTCTGGAAAAGTTTGGGTGTAACAAGAATTTCATACCTTCCGCGCGAAGACAACTGGTGGGGTCCTGCCGGAACCACAGGCCCGTGCGGTCCTGACAGTGAAATGTTTTACTACATGGGTGACGCTCCCTGCGGCGCGGATTGCAAACCGGGCTGCTCCTGTAACAAGTGGCTGGAAATCTGGAACGATGTTTTCATGCAGTACAACAAAAACGCTTCCGGTCAATATGAACCGTTAACGCGAAAATGCGTCGATACAGGCATGGGCATCGAAAGAACCGTAACTGTTTTGAACGGTAAATCGTCAGTTTACGATACGCAGATTTTTGAGAATATTATCGGCGCAATCGAAAACGCGGCGGGCTGTAAATACGCAAGCGGAGCAAACATCGACATCGATAAATCAATACGAATTATCGCCGATCATGTGCGCTCGGCGACTTTCATTTTAGGCGATCCTAAAGCTGTAAGTCCTTCCAATGTGGGCGCCGGCTATGTTCTTAGAAGATTAATCCGCCGCGCTGTAAGGCACGGGCGCAAATTGCTAGCCGCAGGAAAAGATGGTATAAAGCTCTCCTCTATCGCTGAGGTAATAATTCAGCAGTTTAAAGGACCGTATCCCGAACTTGATGAGAACCGTAATTTTATAATCGGAGAGCTGGATAAAGAGGAAGCGAAGTTCATGGAAACCTTGCAAAAAGGCGAGCATGAATTTGAAAAACTGCTTCCCAATCTTTTAAAGAACCCTCAGAAAATAATGTCCGGGCGCCTTGCCTTTAAACTTTACGACACCTACGGCTTTCCGATTGAATTAACAGAGGAACTTGCATCTGAATCGGGAATGACTGTGAACAGGGAAGAGTTTGACGAAGCGTTTAAAAAACATCAGGAACTTTCACGCGCCCAGAGCGGGCAGGCGTTTAAGGGCGGTCTTGGAGATCAGGGCGAAATGGCTGTTAGATACCACACGGCTACCCACCTTTTACACAAGGCGTTAAAAACAGTTCTTGGGGATCATGTCGCCCAAAAAGGCAGCAACATCACAGCTGAAAGGTTAAGGTTTGACTTTGCCCACGATGCGCCGATGAGCGCAGATCAAATTAAAACCGTGGAAGACATGGTTAACGAGCAGATCAAAAAAGACCTGCCTGTTTCCATGGAAACGATGGGCATTGATGAGGCTAAGTCCTCAGGCGCTATCGCTCTTTTTGGTGAAAAATACGAAGCGCAGGTAAAGGTGTACACTGTCGGAAACTCGCCTTCGGATTATTTCTCCAAAGAGGTCTGCGGCGGACCTCATGTAGAGCGGCTCGGCTCTCTCGGCGTTTTCAAAATCCAGAAAGAACAATCATCCTCAGCCGGCGTGCGCAGAATCAGAGCGGTTTTAGAGTGAAATTTTGTTTCATTTTTTCTTTAACCATACCATTTACTATTTGTTTATATTTATATATATTTAGCAAGAAGGGTGGGATATGAAACGATTATTATTGGTATTATTAGGGCTTTTAACAGCGATTAGCGGCTTTTCGCAGACCGGATTACAGCCGGCAGCGACCGTTAACCTTATCAGGACAGAACCTGTTACAGTCGGGCAGCTTAAAACCGAAGTTGAACGAATGGAAAAAACATCAGGGCGCGCTTTAACGCAAGCCGAGCGTCTTCAGGTTCTCGATGTAATTATCAATGAACGTCTGGTGTTACAGGCTGCCGAACGCGACAGAATTTTGCTCACCGATAATGAGTTAAATCAGCATATGCAGCAGCTGCGCGGAAATATGGCACAGCAGCTCGGACGCCAGCCGACAGACGCGGAATTCGCGCAGGCTGTTATGAACGAAAGCGGTCTTGATGTTCCCACATTCAGGGATCAGCTTCGCCGCCAGATGATTGTTCAAAAATACCTGATGGCGAAAAAAGGCGATATTATAAACGGCGTTAGAATGCCTACAGACGATGAAATCGCCGCCGAATACGCGGTCAGAAAAAGCGAACTTGTCCGCCCGGACACTATCCGTTTTAACATGATACAGGTTCCCTACGGCGCGGACGTTGCAGCCCGAACAAGAGCGAAAAATTTGGCGGATTCGCTGGTCCGCGAAATAAATAATGATCCTTCCAAATTTGACGAAGTCGCCGCGCGAAGCGTAGCGCCGAACTCCGGTTATCAGGCGGGAGACGGCGGTTATCTTCCAAGGAATGCCGAAGCCAGACGCGTTGCGGGACAGGCGTTCATGGACACGGCTTTCTCGCTCAGACAGGGACAGGTATCCCGCCTGATAGAAGGTCAGCTTGGTTTTCAAATCGTTAAAATAACCGAAAATTACGCTTCCAAACAATTGGAATTAACGGACATTTTCCAGCTTGGAACAAGAATAACAGTAAGGGATTATGTCGGACAGTTTCTTTTAAATCAGAGACAGCAGGCGGCTTTGGCAAAAGCGAGCGAAGAACTTGTCAGCGATTTAAGATCCGGCAAAACTTTTCAGGTGTTTGAAAATAATATAAAATGGTAACATAGAGAAAATGGCATCCAGGCGAAAAGGACGTATCCTGGCATTTCAGGCTCTATACTTCTGGGATTCAAATAAAGTCCCTGTAGATGAGCTTGTCCGCTTCGCCTGGCTCAGCGAAGAGAAATTAAATTCTCTTGACGAAGGGATAGCCGCTTTTTCAAGAAACCTTGTAGCCGGTTCAATCGAAAATATCGAAAACATAGATAAATTAATAAAAGACCATCTTGTAAACTGGGATATCTCGCGCCTCAGCCGCGTGGATTTGGCGGTTTTAAGAATATCCGTTTACGCGCTGACATATCAGTCTGATATTCCGCCTTCCATCGTTATCGACGAAGCGATCGGCATTTGCAGGGAATACGGGACGGATGACTCCCACAAATTTGTAAACGGCGTTCTTGACAGCATTAAAAAAACGCTTCAGGAAAAGCCATGAATTTGCGAATAACGCTGATTGCTGGGCTGATACTGCTTGTAATATCTGGCGGAGTATTAACATTTTTTTATTTAAACGAAAGAAGAACATCCGGTTCCGCGCGTCAGCAGGACAGTTTTTACCGGATTCTGCGCGAATACGACGAAAAGGCGGGTATGTTTTTCGGGACGCAGAGAGAGTACGAAATTCTTCATGCCGATCTTGACCGCCTTGAAAAAAGAGCGATTGGAGTTGAATCGTGGCTTTCAATTTTAAAGCGAAGAAGAGAACTCTCTCATAATCACCCGCCTTCTTCGCAAAATTACAGAAACACAATAAATAACGCGAGGAAAGCCTACCCGCTTTCTGCGCCCATTGCCGCTATTGCCGCCGCTGCAATAGTTAAAGATGCGGCTGTTAACAGGGAAAAAGAAGAAGAAATCAGGCATTTGCTTAAATTAATTACAGAGCCGGCGTATAATAAAATACGCTTTTCGCTTCATGTAATACTCGGCGATTTTAACAGCCCGGAAAACGCCGCCGTTGTACATCCCGATATATATTCGGAAAACGAAGAAACATTAGCGGTGAATCTTGCCATTTTAAAAACGCTGAGAGGAGATCAAAGGGGCGCTCAGGCGGATATACAGATGCTGCTTAACTCTGTCCCGTCGCCTGAGACAATAAGATTCGCGGCGGAGTACAACTATGATTTCGGAGATTTAATCAGAAGCGTTGAATTGTTCTCTCTCCTGAAAGACACAAAATCCCTGATTCGCCAGGCGGACGCTCTCTATCTTGCAGGTTTTCCGTACAACGCGATCTCAATATGGCTTTTATTGTCCGAGTCCATGAATGAATCAAGTTTTTACAATTTGGCGTCTACCTCGGAAAATAAAGACGAATCGCGGATGTACCTTGAAAAACTTATAAACAATGAAACGTCTCTTTCCGGCGCGCCTTCGACTCCCGCGAAAGAGTTCGGTTATATTAAATTCAGCCGTTTCCTTGATTATTCCTCCGCTGTCGCCATATTGAAAAATAACAAAAATTTCCCGCCCGAATCGCATCCGTACATCGATTTGGAAATATGCAAACGTCACGTGCAAAACCAGAATTTGGGGTTTCAAATCGCGCAGACGTGGCTCATGCTGGATCGTCACGATAAAAATGAGGAACTGCACAGATGGGCGGCGTGGCATTTCTTTTTTCAGAGACGTTTCGACGAAGCGCAGATACTCCTCGACCGCCTTGAACTGTTAAAATTTGCGGAAGACTGGATAGACATTTACAGAGCGGTTTTTTTCATGAACGAAGGATACCTTGACGCGGCTGAAAATATTCTACGCCCTGCAGCCGGCAGGGAAACCTGTACATGGGATGTTAACGCGAATCTCGGGCGCATTTTGGAGGCAATACGCTACAACGGGAACGCCCTTGAACAATATGAAAAAGCCTGCGCGAAACTGCTGTCCGCGTCTCCTGAAGACTTTAAAACAGCATCCCGCATGCAGGTAAGAATCGCGAACTGCCTTACCTCAATGAACCGCCACAGCGACGCAAGACGCGCCCTGCTTACAGCCCTCGAGCTTGATCCTGAAAATCTAACCGCCCAAATGGACATGGAAAAAACATTCTAGCCCCAAAAGAGCCAAGCCGAAGGCTTGACCCGCCCGTCCGCGCAAGCGGACACTTAATCCTTTCCTTAAAAGAGCCAAGCCGAAGGCTTGACCCGCCCGTCCGCGAGAGCGGACATTTAATCCTCTCCTTAAAAGAGCCAAGCCGAAGGCTTGACCCGCCCGTCCGCGCAAGCGGACACTTAATCCTTTCCTTAAAAGAGCCAAGCCGAAGGCTTGACCAAATTAATTGATTTTTATATACTGAAACTAATATAAACCACACAATTTCGGAGGATATATATGAAAGTGACACCTTTAGGCGACCGTGTAATGGTCAAATTGGAGAAAAACGAGGCAAAAACCGCCGGAGGAATCATTATTCCCGACACAGCGCAGGAAAAAACCCAGCAGGGAACAGTTGTCGCGGTTGGACCCGGCACTGAAAAAGAAAAAATTACGGTAAAAAGCGGCGATAAGGTAATGTACGACAAATACGCGGGAACTCAGGTAAAAATCGACGGAGAAGAACACCTGATCCTGAGAATGGCCGATATAATCGCAGTTGTTGAATAACTATACGCGTTTAATAATTTTATTAACTCTGTTAACAGGCGTTCTGCTTTCGTCGTGTTCAAAGCTTGGTTATGGAGTTTTATTATGGTCTATAGATGATCCGCCCATAGATTCAGGCACAGTTCTTCCTGTTTATATCAGATCGAACATAGAAAAAATTTGGGTAGTGGGAGTTCCTGAAACTTTAAAATCTCATAAAGATTATAAAAAAGAAATCCCCCTTACCCAGCTTGAGTTTGTGGGAAACAAGCGCAAGGCGCAGCAGCGCGCTCTGGAATTCTCGGATTACGCTCTTACCTATGCCGAAAATTTGCAGGACAAACTTCCAATCCGCGATGATACGGATAACAACGCGCGTCAGGTTTACCGCCTGCGGCTGGGTGAAATCGTAAAAATTCTGAATATCTCGAAAGGCAATCCGCCTATCAGCACAACAGGCGAACCTCTGCCGGGCGACTGGTACAGGGTGCTTACAAGCGACGGAACCATCGGATTCTGCTTTTCCTACAGACTGAAATTGTTTGATCAGCATGAAGGCTCTGTGCAGCCTTCGGCGCCGGCGCAGACAGCGCAAAGGGAATCGGCAGCCGATCCCGAACTGGATTCCGTTTTGTCAAGAATATGGTCTGCGGAAATTTATTCCAATATGTTAAACACAAAACGCTTTAATATCGCGGTGATGGAAAAAAAATACCGTTTCGATCCCGGACAGGAAACAGGAATCGCCAGAGTTATACTTCCTGAAATTGAAAAACAGTTTAATTACCAGAAAATAGTTTCCGAAGGAGAACGCGCGTGGCGTTTTGAAGGCTCCGATCTTCAGATGGTGCTCAGATCCCACACCACCCTTGTTGTTCAATTTGCAGATAACACAGGCGCGAAACGCTCGTTCTTGTTTGTGAATATGCCGTCAAAGATTGAAGATCTTGTTCTGGAAGAAAACGCAAGACGCGAAACCCAGTTTTTGTCAATTTACGAGCAGGGTCCCGTTTTTACAAGCAATAACTACGGAACAATTACGTTTCTGCAAACGGGCGATTTTACATGGACGGGCTACGATCTTCTTGTCCCCCAGGTTATTTCCGCGGATACAAAAGGCGCGGGCAGAATTAATATGGACTTGTACATATCGCCGTCCTACGAAGAGCGCTTTACAGGCGCTTTTTCGATGCGGTTTTCGGATATAAGATCGAATAACACAATTTATTTCCTTTACGCGATTGACAATCAGGGGCTGCGTCTTGAAGCCGTTCCTGATTACGGCATTGAAGACGTAACCGTTATGCGAAGAGCATCCTCCCCTGTTGTTCTTTATTTCTTTAAAGACACTCCTTTCTGACAATGTCCTTTGTTCAATTTTCAAAGATTTGCCTGAGTTACGGCGACAGGGATATATTAAAAGACGTATCGCTTCGCCTTGAGGCAGGCTCTCGTTCCTGTTTGGCGGGCGCGAACGGCTGCGGAAAAACCACGTTAATGAAAATAATAGCGGGCATTATTCCTGCAGACAGCGGCAACAGAGCGGTTCAAAAAGATACGCGTATTTCCTACCTGCCACAGTCCGGCATTGTTCACCGCGGAAAAACTCTTCGCGAAGAAGCTGAAAACGCGTACGGTTTTATTCATGTTCTTCTGGAACGTCTTGAAAAAACCGGAGAACTGCTTGAAAAAGCGAAGAGTGACGCGTCATCAACCCAAATGTTAATTGAAGAGCATCACAATTTACAGGAACGGATTGAGGAAAGCGGCTATTACAGGCGCGAAGGGGAAATAGCTTCGGTTTTATCAGGGCTTGGTTTTTCCGCGAAAGACATAAACCGCGAAACATGCGAGTTCTCTGGCGGCTGGCAGATGCGCATCGCTCTTGCCAAAGTTCTATTGGAAAAACCTGATATCCTGTTACTTGACGAGCCGACAAATTATCTTGACATTGAGGCAAGAGCGTGGCTGGAAGAATGGCTTAACAAGTTTTCAGGCGGCTATTTGCTTGTTTCGCATGACAGGTATTTTCTTGACGTCTGCGTTAACGAAGTGTATGAACTTTTCACGGGCAGCCTTAAACGATACGCCGGAAACTATACCTCTTATGAAAAGACGCGCCGGATTGAACTTGAGGGGCTTGTAAAACGCTACGGAGAACAGCGGGAAGAAATAGAAAAAACTGAAAATTTAATCCGGCGTTTCCGCTACAAGGCAAGCAAAGCCGCGTTTGCGCAGGAACTTATTAAGCGTCTTGAAAAGATGGAACTGGTGGAAATCCCTGAATCTTTTAAAAAGATAAATATCAGCTTTCCTCCCGCGCCTCACTCGGGCAATATCGCCCTTACCCTTGAAGGGATTGGAAAAAGTTACGGAGAAAGGCGCGTTCTTTGCGCTCTTGATTTAACCCTCAACTCCAAAGAGCGTCTTGTTGTCGCAGGTCCTAACGGAGCGGGAAAAACCACCCTTTTGCGGATAATCGCGGGAGCGGATGCGGATTTTGAAGGAAATGTAAAGTTCGGAAGCGGTATAAAAACAGGTTACTTTTCCCAGGACGCCGCCGAGGCGATGGATTCGCCGAAAAGCATACTGGAATTTATGGAAGACGAAGCTCCTACAGCGCTTATCCCTAAAATCCGCGATATGTTAGGCGCTTTTTTATTCCGAGGCGATGATGTTTACAAAAGCGTTTCGGTGCTTTCAGGCGGAGAAAAAAGCCGCCTCGCCCTTTTAAAAATGTTTTTAAAGCCTATGAATCTTTTAATCCTTGACGAGCCGACAAATCACCTTGATTTGCATTCAAAAGACATTTTGCTGGACGCTCTTAATAAATTCTCGGGAACGATTATCTTTGTTTCGCACGACCGCGCGTTCATGGAAGAGCTGTCAACAAAAACTCTGGAATTAACGCCTGGAAACGGCAGTTTTCCCGCAGCCGCAAAGCTTTTTTACGGCAACTACGCCTATTATCTGGAAAGGGAAAAAGTAAAAGAAAATAACGAACAGACATCTCCCATAAAAAAAGAAAGCGCGCAGAGTGAAACCGATTCATCATTAAGCAATGAGCAAAAACGAGAGAGGGACAAACAGAAACAGGCTGCTCTGCGCAGACTGGAAAGGCAGGAAGCCGTGATTATAAAAGAGCTAGGAGAGCTTGAAAGCGGAAAGTTGCTGCTGGAAGAAGAACTTGCCAATCCTGAGGTTTATTCAAACGGAGAAAAAGCCAAAAGCGTCAAACAGCGGCTTGATGAATGCGCCGCCGCGATTGAATTAAAAACCCGCGAGTGGGAAGAAATTGTCCGCGAATTACAGAACGCGCGTTAATCTTGTTTATGGTAAATTATTTTAAAATCTTAATTCATACGCTATTTTTGTTTTGCCGTTAAATCCCATTTTATTATAAAATAAATGAGCCTCTTCCCTGTTTAACCCGCTTTGCAATACCACTTTGTAACAGTCATTTTCTCTTGCGTATTCAATCGCCATTTCCATTAATTTTTTGCCGATTCCCCTTCCTCTGTTAGTTTCATTTACTATAAGATTTTCGATAAATCCTATGGATTTTCCGTTATAGGTTAAATTTGGAATAATGCAAATATAGCAGGAACCCAGTATTTTACTTTTTTCTTTTGCCAGAAAATATTTTATATTGCTTTTTTCTATTTTTTTCCATATTTTGTCCGCTTCTTTGATGGTAAAGGAAACTGTATTACTGTTATTTAACTGATTATATAATTTTAAAATACCGCTTAAATCCTGTCTGGCTCCGATTTTAAATTTCATATAAATTCTCCGTTAGAATTCAGTATACGCTTTTCCATATAAATTGTAAATATTGAAACATACTCAAGGTTTACGCCCTCTAGCCACTACCCTGCGCCCCCTGTTATACTTATCTTATGAATATACTTATCATAGGCGGCGCCGGATATATCGGAAGCCATGTAACAAGAGAACTCCTCGATAACAGAAATAACTGCGTCGTTTACGATAATCTTTCTACAGGGTTAAAAGAAAATCTTTTTAAAGAAGCGGATTTTATAAATGAAGATATCCATAATTATAAAGCGCTTTCAGGCGCAATGAAGACTAAAAAATTTGACGCTGTTGTTCATCTTGCGGCGTCAAAAGCAGCAGGTGAATCAATGCTGAATCCTGAAAAATATTCGCATAATAATATAATAGGAACTCTTAATATTTTAAACGCCGCGTGCGAAACAGGGATTAAAAATATTGTTTTTTCTTCAAGCGCCGCGGTTTACGGAGAGCCGAAATACCTTCCTATAGACGAAAAACATCCTGTAAATCCTGAAAATTATTACGGATTTACAAAACTTGAAATTGAAAAATTTCTTTTCTGGTACGAAAAACTTAAATGTATTCGTTACGCGTGTCTTCGCTACTTTAACGCCGCGGGCTATGATATTAAAGGCAGAATTAAAGGATTGGAGCAGAGCCCGGCGAATCTGATACCAGTTGTAATGGAAACGGCGGTCGGAATGAGAAAAGAAATGCAAATTTTCGGAAATGATTATGACACCGAAGACGGCACCTGCATCCGCGATTATGTGCATGTCAGCGATTTAGCCGTAGGACATACATCGGCGCTGGATTATATAATTAAAAACAACAAAAGCGTTACTGTAAATCTCGGCAGCGAAAAAGGCTACTCGGTAAACGAGGTAATAAAAACCGCGAGAAAAATAACAGGAAAGCCGATACCTGCGAATGTAACGGAAAGACGATTGGGAGACCCTGCCAAACTTTTTGCATCCTGCTCGCTTGCGTTTGAATTATTAAAATGGAAAGCGAAATACTCTGATATAGAAACATTGGTTAAAACAACATGGGAAGCGTACAATGAAAGATAAATTATTCAATTGGCTGGAAAAATCCTCTGACATTATTGTTGAACTGGAAACCGAACTTACAAAGCGTCAGGCTGTCTCTCCTGAATCGGGAGGCAAGGGAGAGCTTGATAAATGTCTTTTCCTTGAAGACTGGCTTCGTTCGCATAACATTACGCAGTTGGAAAGATATGACGCGCCCGATCCAAGGGCGAAGGGTTCAGTGCGCCCAAATTTAATAGCGACAATAAACGGCAGCGGCAGCGAAGAAGGGCGTTTTTGGATCATGAGCCACATTGATGTTGTGCCGCCCGGAGAGGAAAAACTATGGAACTCCGATCCGTGGACTGTTATACGCAAAAACGATCCTCCGGGAGATCGCGTAATCGGGCGGGGCGTTGAGGATAACCAGCAGGGACTTGTTTCCTCTGTTTTAGCGGCATTGGCTTTCACAGAACTCGGCATAAAACCGGCGCGTACAATCAAACTGCTCTTTTCCGCGGATGAGGAAGTGGGTTCTGCGTACGGCATTGACTGGCTTGCAAAAAATCACGGCGGTTTATTTTTAAAGAATGACATGGTTCTTATTCCCGACGGAGGAGATGAAAAAGGCGAACATATTGAGATAGCGGAAAAAAATATTTTATGGATGCGCTTTGTTACGCGCGGAAAGCAGGCTCACGGCTCAATGCCGGAATTGGGCGCCAACGCCTTTCTGGCAGGATCAGACCTTGCGCTCCGTCTTCATTACGAACTTACAAATATTTTTCATGATCATGATCCCATATTTTCACCCGACTACTCTACTTTTCAGCCTACAAAAAAAGAGGCGAATGTTCCCAACATTAACACAATTCCTGGCGAAGATGTTTTTTGCATGGATATGCGCGTACTTCCCAGATATTCGCCTGAAATGGTTTTTTCTGAAGTGGACAAAATTAAAACGGAAGTTGAAAAGAAACATAATGTAAAAATAGAATATACGCTTCCTCAACTGATGAAATCAAAGCCGACAGACGCGAACGCGCCGATTGTCAGGATGCTTGAAAAAGCGATACCGGTTGTTTACGGCGTCCAGCCGCGCCCTGTCGGCATAGGCGGCGGCACAATGGCTGCGTATCTTCGCAATATAGGAATTGATTGCGCGGTCTGGACAAAAACAGACAGAACCCTGCACCAGCCTAACGAGTACGCTCTTCTGGAAAATATTATAGGAGACGCCAAAGTAATGGCTCTTTTGGCAATTGATTCATAGTATGAATCGTTTAGACCCGCAAAAGATAATTTCCTCATTGTGTGACGGCGGCGCTGTCGCTCAAAGGCTAACCTCCTATGAACCCAGACAGGCGCAGCTTGATTTGCTTGATTTGATTATCAGGGGTTTTAACGAAGACGCTCTTGTGATGGCTGAGGCGGGAACCGGCGTCGGAAAATCATTCGCTTACCTTCTTCCCGCGGCGCATTTCGCGCTTGCGAATAAAGAAAAGGTGGTAATCTCAACCGCTACTATTACGCTCCAGCAGCAGCTTTTCGAAAAAGACATTCCCCTTGTCGCTTCCAGTATGGGAGATGTTAAATTAAAATCCGTTATTATGAAAGGAAGAGGAAATTATCTCTGCCTGCGAAGACTGGACGACGTTTTACAGGAACCTTCTCTTTTCGATTTTGACGGCGATGAACTAATTCAAATAGCCGAATGGTCAAAGAAAACCAAAACGGGCGCAAGAGCGGAAATATCCTTCATGCCTTCGGATTCAATCTGGTCCGGCGTCTGCTCGGAATCGGATTTATGCCTTGGAAACTATTGTCCGCGAAGAGATCAATGTTTTATTCTCGCCCTGCGAAAAGAAGCGAATAACGCTCACATTATCGTTGTAAATCATCACCTGCTCTTCGCGGATTTAGCCGCGCGTTATCAGGGCGCGGGCTATGAAAGCGCGGTAATATTGCCGCCTTTTAAAAGGCTTATAATCGACGAAGCGCATACGATAGAGAATGCCGCAACTTCCTTTTTTTCATCCGAGTTCGCGAGAACCGGAATATTCAAGCAGCTGGGAAGGCTTTATTCAAGAAAAAGAGCGAGCGAACGCGGTCTGCTTGTAAGGCTGTGCGCGATGCTTCCGTCTGCGGAAGATCCGTTAGACGAAATGGCAGACGCGATTCAATCGATAAAAAGTTCCTGCGAAGATTTGGACGGCTGCGCGGTTGAACTCTGCGGTTTGGAAGGAATATTCAGGCTTTCCCCCGCAGTTGACGAATCGTTTTTAAAGAAAGCTCTCTTTCCCAGTCTAAAATCTCTTCGAAAAAACATTATAAAACTTACGGATATGATCAAGGAAATTCTGGAAAATCTTGAAGAGGAAGACGCTGCCGATCCCGCCGTTTGGGAAATTAAAACTATTGTAAGGCGGCTTGAAAATACTGCTGAAATTTGCGGCGCGTTTTGCAAATATAAAAAACATGATAACGAAGTCCTCTGGATGGAAAAAACCCGTTCGTACAAAGACCCGTGGGCTGTATTTACAAGGACTCCCCTCGATCTTGCGCCGATTTTAAAAGACAGCGTTTTTAAGCCGAATAAAACAGTAATCTGCGTTTCCGCGACTCTGGCTATTAACGATGATTTTACCTACTGGGCAAACCGCTGCGGAATCGCGGGTCTCGAATCACGCCCGCCTCTTTCGGGCTGTTTTCCGTCTCCCTTCCCTTTTTCAAGCGCGGTACTCCTCGCCTCTCCTACAGACGCTCCGCTCCCCGATGAAGACGGCTATCAGGAATTTGTAAACAACGCCGCAGCCGGCTTGGCATCAATCGCCGGGGGTTCCGCTCTCGTTCTTTTTACCTCCTACCAGTCGTTAACAAGCGCCCATCTTGCCGCCAAAACCGAACTTGCCCCGCTTGGCATCCGCTGCCTTAAACAGGGGGATGATGACCGCACGCGCCTCCTTCAAACCTTCCTTTCCGACGAAAGTTCATGCCTTTTTGCCACAGATTCCTTCTGGGAAGGCGTAGACGCCCCCGGCGATACCCTCAGACTTGTTATAATTTGCCGCCTTCCATTCAGAACACCCGGCGATCCTGTCCACGAAGCGCGCAGGGAGGCGGTTGAGAAGGCAGGCGGCAACCCGTTCATGGAACTTTCTCTGCCGCAGGCTGTAATGAAGTTCAAACAAGGCTTCGGAAGGCTCATGCGCCGAAGCAAAGACAAGGGGGTTGTGGCGGTTTTAGACGGGCGAATCCTCAAAAAAGCGTACGGAAAGCTGTTTTTGCAGGCGCTTCCGCAGACAAAAACCAGTTATTCAAACCTTAATAATCTGCTTAAAGACGTAGAAAATTTCCTATATTAATGATACAATTAGCGCTGAGGTGCAGGATATGTCGGATTTGGCTGAAGCGGAGCTAATTGAGGAACAGCCGGAATATATAATCAGCGAAAAATTCCTGATTTTTTCGATTCTCGGCAGATTATACAGTTTTCCATCCCGTATGATCGGCGAAATCGCCCTGTTTGATGCGGTGTATCCCCTTCCTTTAATGCCTTCTTACGTGCTTGGCGTTATCAATCGGTATTCAATTCCTTACGCGTTATTTGATTTAGGCATTTTATTTAATAATACTCCAAGCCCCCATAATAAAGTTCTAATTTTGAAAGATCAGATAGATCATATCGCTTTTCTCATTGATGATGTGGGCGGTATTGTCGACATAATGCCTGAAAATCTTTTTATTCTTGAAAGAAGCGCGGAGTCAAACGAACTAACCGAAGCTGTTTCAGCGTCTTTTAACTGGAACGGCAGCGATGTTTTTGTTCTTGACGTCAACCGTATAATCGGGCGTGTGTCGGAGGGAACTGCGTAAAATGCGTGTCTTTATCAGCTCATACAAATGTTTTTCTCTCGCGATTCCCATAAAATATGTTTCGTCTGTGATGCTCAATACCGAAAATTATGAAACTAAATTTTTTTATAATCAGGAAAACCGCAGCACCTATGTTTCTCTTCCGGTTCTTTTTAAATGTCCTCAGGAAATTGTTCGTCACGGCATAATAATAAAAAACACAGGGACTCAGGACGGCGAAACTGAAAATAAATACGTCCTTCTCGGAACTGAAATTGAAAATGAAAGCGATATCCCCTTCGACAAAATTTATCCCGTGCCGAGAACGCTGGGTCTCCTTCAATTTTCGCTCATATTCAGCGGCATATCTTTTAATAAAATATCAGGAGGACTTATTCTCCTGTTGAACCCTGAACATTTAATTCAAAACATTCAAAAGGAATTATTATAATGATTAGAACTTTAATTGTAGACGACAGCGAACTTGTGCGCTCTATTCTGACTGACTTTATTGAGAGCGAAGGATCATTCGAGGTTGTCGGCGAGGCTGAAAACGGGCAGCAGGCTGTAGACAAAGCCAGAGAATTATCCGTCGATTTAATCACAATGGATTATGAAATGCCTGTTTTAAACGGTCTTGAAGCGATTGTGGAAATAAGAAAATTCAGTTCATGCGGAATTGTCGTTATCAGCACGCATGACACCGCTAAAATGGCATACGAAGCTACGGTAAAAGGCGCTCATGAATTTTTCGCGAAGGATATTTTTACTTCTAAAATGACAGACATACAGCGAAGCGAAATTTTTAACACGTTAAAACAAATTGTAAATATTAAAAAAAGAGACTCAGGCTCCAATGATACAGGCAGCCAAAACGCCATGCCGCCAAGAAAAATAAACTGCGTTGTCATCGCTTCATCAACAGGCGGTCCCATGGCTTTATGCCAGTTATGCTCCGCCCTTCCCGCTGATTTTCCGGTCCCGATTCTTCTTGTTCAGCATAATACTTCAGGGTTTGACAAAGGGTTTGTTCAATGGCTTGACGGCTATTCCCATCTTACAATACAGCTTGCGCAGGAGGGCGTTTATCCTTCCAAGGGCAATGTTTATGTCGCTCCTACGGACAGGCATTTAATTATCGGAACTTCGGGTATTGCCTTTGACGACAGCGAGCCTGTAAACAATCAAAAGCCTGCGGCGGATATTTTATTTAAAACTGCTTCAGAACAATACGGCAGTTCTCTTGTCTCGGTTGTGCTTACCGGAATGGGAAGCGACGGCGCAGAAGGCGTTAAATATGTTAAAAACTCAGGGGGGATTACGATCGCCCAGGATGAAGCGACATCCATGATTTTCGGAATGCCGCAGGCAGCTATTGAAACAGGCTGCGTTGATATGATCCTGCCGTTAGACGAAATCGCGAAAAAATTAATATCCTTAACCCGCGGAGAAATCTAAACATGCTTACAGACACAGCATCGGGTAAAATCGCCGAAGTTCCAAAGGAAATTATTTCAAATCCCGCTCTTCTGTTTTTATATTACAGGATAGAGCAAATACTCGGCATAAAAGCCGGAAGCGACGCGCTTGTAAAACTTAATAACTACATCGAAAAATCCTGCGGCGCGTCCTTTATCGAAAACCCTTGCGCTTATGAATGTCTCTTAACAACACGCGAGAAAATTTTTGAGATTTCAAACATTCTTACGGTAAATGAAACTTATTTTTTCCGCGAAGGCGTTCATTTTGATCTTTTAGCGGATTTGCTTCCTGAACTTATCAAAATCGGACGGCCTCTTCAAATATGCTGCGCCGCTGTCAGTATCGGCTGCGAGGCGTACAGCGCTGCCATGCTTCTTGATTACTGCGAAAAAAAGGGACTCGATTTTGATTTTATGATTGACGCCTTCGATATCAGCGCGAACGCTATTGAAACCGCGCAAAACGCGCGTTATACGTCAAACACCTTAAGAAACGACGGCTCTTCATGGAAATTCATTTACGATTCATACCTTATCCCGGACGGCAATGAATACGTCGTTTCCCAGAACATCAGAAGAAAGATAAATTTCTTTACGCATAACATAATGCGCGGTTTTAACAAACAGTACGATATAATTTTTTTCAGGAACTCTTTGATTTATTTCTCAAATAAAAGCAGGCTTTCTGTCGTAAACAGCATCGCCGATTCCCTTTATAACAACGGGCTTCTTTTTCTCGGCATTTCAGAAACCGCGTCCGTGAATCATTCTCTTCTTGCCAACCGCAATAACGGAACTGTCTTTTATTTTCAAAAAACAGGTTTTCCGAATTTTCAAAATGAGATACGCGTAATACCTGAAAAAAAATCTGAACCTGAATCAATATCAAAAAAACGCGAAAAAAACGCTCCTTTAAGGGAAGAAAGAAAAATTACGCAGGAAATCTCCGTTAATTGCGAAGAGATAATTTCAATTCTTGAAAAAGACGACGGAAAGCAGAACGCGTTTGACGTTTTAAACCTTCTTGAAAAAAGAGATATGTCTGATGTCAGCGGAAGCGAACTTGCCGCGGCTTCTCTTTATTTTCTGCATATTCAGGATTATAAAGGCGCGGACGCCGTTATTTCATATCTTGAAAAAAAGAATACGAGCGTTTTTACCTTTTTCCTGCGCGGCGAATATTGTTTTTTAAACAATAAAAACGAAGACGCGCAAAAGCATTATCAGGAAGCGTCGGTTAAAGACAGATATTTTTGGCCGGCATTTTACAGAATCGCGGTTCTGTCAGCGGACGGAAACAGGACAAGATACGAATATAAAATTAAAAAAGCGGTAGAAAGCATTGAACTTGCGCTTAAAATGAGTTCGGATAACAGTTTGAATTATGAATGTTTTTTGGGAGGTTTTTCTCCGGATTATTTTCGCAGGATTCTGGAAAAGAAATTATCGTAAAAGAGGTAATAAATGGATATCAAGAATTTCAAAAATTTTAAGATAATTACAAAGCTTGGCATCAGCGCTTCCGTATTTTTGCTGCCTCTGGGCATTATGCTTTTTTCCATTATTTCCATGTCGTTATATTCGATCAGAAAAGATTCAAATGAACTAAGAGGAATCGAGGTTCTCCGCCCGGCTATCGCTCTTATGCAGATAATTCCGCAGTATGTGCGGTCCGCTGTAGACGGAGCCGCGGGAGATGTGGCTCATTCAAAACAGTATACGGAAGAGCTTCTTGCGGAATTAAGGCACAAATATTCAAATAACTTCAGCAACATAGGCTATATTGTTTCTCCGCAGTCGTTAACCGAAAACTGGCAGCACCTTTCAAGCACCGCGATACGGGATACTGTTTTGTGGGCATACAGGCAGTTAATGCAGGATCTAATTCAAATTATATTTTTTATAGGCGACGTTTCAGGGCTCGTAACGGACAGCGAGCTTGAAAGCGCGTATTTATTCGCAGCCGCTGTGCAGGAACTGCCGCAGGCGCAGGAAAGGATTGTTTTTATCGGAAACCTTTTAAGAACAATCGAAGACGGCGCTTTTACGCAGAGACGCAGGGCGGAACTGCACCGCAACATCCAGATTCTGGTTTATTCAGATAACGCGCGAATTCAAAACAGATTTAAAGCGGCGGAGAGCCTTAGAATCAGAAATACCGATACTCTTGAATCCTTCGAGATTTTATTAAAAGGCTGCTATGACAGAGTCGCCTATTTTGCCGAAACAGCGGAGCATATAATCAACGAGCCTGAAATAAATCTTGAGTCGCTTCCTGCACTTTACGATACAGCAAGTCACGCGAATAACGCCATGTACCGCCTGCAAACTGCCGCTTTTGACAGGCTTGAAACGATTATTAAAAAAAGGATCGCGTCTTATCAGCTTCGCCTTTTCCTGTCTTTAACAGCCGCGATATTAGCCACTATTTTCGCGTTCTTTATTATTTTATTAACTACTCTTACCATCCGCAAATCCACGGATAACATGGGAAAAATTTTCAGAAAACTTGACGAAAACAATCTTTCTGTTGAAATTGAATCTTTGTCAAGCGATGAACTTGGAGAGTTCATGCTCGCCTTAAAAGGATTTTTATTTAAATTGCAGGCGACTTTTTCCTCTTTCTATAAAAATACAATGATGGTCTCCTCCGCCGTTCAACAGCTATCTTCCTCCGCGAAGGAAATTGCGTCTACCGCCAACGAACAGTCGGCAAGCGTCGCGCAAATCATTTCCACAATGGAAACCAACAAAGACCTTTCGGCTCAAGCCGCGGAAAAAACAACGGAGGTCGCAGACCTTGCCGCAAGAACTCAGGATCTGAGCAAGAGGGGCGCCAATTTGCGCGATGTCAACGAAAACATGATGCTTGATATACGGAACCAGAATGCCAAAATTATCGAAATTATCAGAAATCTCGCCGACATGCTTTCAAGAATCGACGAATCAATAAAATTAATCGATACAATCGCCGACCACACAAAACTTATAGCGTTTAACGCCGCTTTGGAAGCGTCGTCATCGGGGGAAGCTGGCTCGCGTTTCTCTGTTGTCGCTTCGGAAATCAGGCGTTTCGCCGACAATGTTGTTGAATCGTCCGCGGAGATAAAAGAAAAGATATCCGAGCTGCAGGAGGCGGCGCAGACTCTTTTAACCGAGGCAAACAGCGGAACGCGCGCGATTGACCTCGGGTATAACAGAATGGTTGAACAAAAAGAGGTTTTTGAAAACATTGTCGAAGTTTCTCAGAATGTCGCGATGCGCTCTCAGCAAATATCAGGTCTCAGCAAGCAGCAGGAATTCGCCTCTGTTCAGGTTTTCTCCGCTCTCAAGGAAATATCAGCGGGCGCGAATCAGTTTGTTTCCGCGACAAACGTTACGTCTTTAACAATAGAGAAACTTAATAATATGTCTCAGGATTTAAATGAAACTTTGGAAAAATATCATATAACATCCAGGAATAATCCATGTTAAGCAATTATATTTTAACAAAGATTAAAAGAGATGAATTCGAAGGCGAAAAGCTGATTAATAAATTCAGGTTTTTTATCGCCTTTCTTTTTGCCGCTGTCGTTATTCTCTTTGCAATCCTCAGATACATGGAAGGATTACAGCCTTTCCCGAAATACGGTTTTATTCCCAACGCCGTTTTCCTTCTTTACTCCATAATTGTTTATTTTTATCTTAAAGGCAAAAAAACAGTTCAAACGTCGTTTAAATATATATGCGTCTTCTTTGATATGACGATTATAAGCGTAAGTATTTACATTGGCTGCGGTTATCCTGAAATCGATCCTCCGATTCCCTATCTTTCCATTTGGGCGCTCTTTTACGGCATTCTAATACTGCTTGGAGCGTTCAGATACAGCGTAAAATGCGCTTTTATTTCTGGCGTATTCGCGGGGCTTTGCTATTTAATCGTTATTTCCCTGAGAGCGAAATCGCTTGACCTTCCGTACTTTTTTGATTTTGACGGACACGCCGTATACTTCAGTTTTCCGCTTACCAACGAATCGTTCAGAATACTCGCAATGGCAGTAACGGGAATAATCACAGGCATCGCGTGCAAACGCCATTTAATCCTTTTTAGCGGTTTGATAGAAACGCAGATTGCGGTTTCAAAAACTGCCGTTAAAACAATGAATGATACCAACAACACAGCCAATACAATCCGCAAATCAACGGAAGAAATATTTCATTCAACAAAAGATATTTTTACAACTGCCAACAATCAGGCATCCAGCGTTCAGGAAATTGAATCTACCATGAAGGAGAATTCTAAAATCGCGGCGGAAATCGCGGAGAAAACTTCTAATGTCGCTTCAATATCAATGCAGATGGATTTGGATGTAGTTGAAGGCTTCGCGGTTCTGCAGCATAACGTAGATCAGCTTGATAATATAAAAAACAAAAATGACGCTGTTATGACAGACGTTGTTTCCTTGAGCAATAAAATATCAAAAATACGCGACATTATCGAGACCATTAACGCGATTACGGATCAGACAAAGGTTATAGCGTTTAACGCCGCTCTGGAAGCCGCAAGCTCAGGCGAGTACAAAAAACGCTTTTCCGTCGTTTCAAGCGAGGTAGACCGCCTTGCGGATGATATTTCCGCTCTTACAAAAGAAATAAGAAAACAGGCAGACGATATTCAAAAATCTTCGGGAGCGCTTATCGTATCAAGCAAGGACAGCGCGGAAAAAATCAAACAGGGAAACCATCTGATAAAAGAGCTTGAAGATATTTTCTACGATATCCGCGTAGCGGCGGAGGAAACTTCGAATCAGGCGCAGACAATAACTGTTTCCACTCAGAAACAGCAGAAATCCACAGAGCAGATAAATATCGCTGTAAACGACATCTCTAAAGGGCTTATTAACTTTATAGATTCAACGAAATCAGTGTCAAATTCCGCCGAAGAGCTCTCAAAAATAATCAAGGAACTTGAAACCCTGCTTAACAGAAAAAAAACAACAGGAGAGGTTTCATGACCAGAAGCGAAATCAACGAAAAAATCTCTCTTAATGAATTTGACGGCGAAAAATTAATTTCCAAATTCCGCATTGTAATCGCGTTCTTCTTCGCGGCGGGCGTTCCTGTAGTTTCTTTAATGAGAAGCCTGAAAGGCGAAATCCCCTTCCCTCCTTCGGCGTTTATCTGCTGTTCTGTATTCATGATTTATTCAATCGCGGTATTCATATATCTAAGAAACAGAAAATCTGTCGCGCCTGTATACAAATACATCTGCGTCATTATTGATATGCTTATTCACACAGCCAGCGTCTGGATCGGCTGCACATACCCCCATATCGCGCCCGCTGTCGGTTTTCTTTCAACATGGGCTTTATTCTTTATTGTTTTAATCATGATCGGCGCATTCAGATACAGCGTGCGCTGCGCCTATTTTTCAGGATTATTCGCCGGTTTTTGCTATCTTCTTGCCGTCATTATAAACGCGAAAAATATTGACTTGCCGTATTACCTGATAATCAGCGGAAATTCCATTAAGGTAAGTTTCCCGGTTTTTCACGAAATATTCCGCGTAATCGCCATGATGATAACCGGTTTAATCACAGGATTCGCGTGCAAACGCCATTTAATCGTTTTCAGCGGCATGCTGGAAACTCAGTCAGGCGCGGCGGAAACAGCTTCAACTACCGTAGAACAAACGCGTGGCATGGCGAAAACAATACAAAAATCAACAGACGAAATATTTATTTCGTCCAAGTCAATTTTTACAACGGCGAATAATCAGGCGGCAAGCATTCAGGAAATCGAAAGCACAGTTGATGAAAATACCAAAATCGCCAAAGATATCGCGGACAAGATTTTCAACATAGCTGGTATTGCCGCTAAAATGGAAAATGACGTTATTCACGGTTTTTCCATTCTTGAACGCAACATAGAACAGTTAAAAGATATTAAAGAAAAAAACGATACTGTAATTTCCGAAGTTGATTCTCTGGAAAATAAAATATCCAAAATTCACGATATTGTTAAAAATATAACAAATATTACGGATCAAACCAAAGTAATTGCGTTTAACGCCGCTTTGGAAGCCGCCAGCGCGGGAGAAAACGGCAAGCGTTTCGCGGTTGTCGCGAGTGAAGTAAACCGCCTTGCGGACGATATCGCGTCGCTTACAAAACAAATCCGCGAACAGGTGGAAGAGATTCACAGTTCTTCTTCTTCTTTAAAAATATCAAGCGAAGAAAGCGCGAAGAATATTGCGGACGGAAATAACCTTATTATCGAACTTGAAAATATCTTCCGCGAAATACGTTCAGGCGCGGAAATTACGTCCGCTCAGGCTCAATTAATTACAAATTCCACGCAAAAGCAGCTTAACTCCTCAAAGTATATAAATTTGTCCATAACGGATATTTCCAAAGGTCTTTCAAATTTTATAAATTCAACCAGAGCCGCTACTTCATCGGCTGATGATCTTAATAACATGACGGATCATCTGGGCGCTCTTTTGAACAAAGAGAGCGATTTTTCTGAAAACCGAGAGGCTTCCTGATTATGGCGATAAATAAAGAAAAATTCATTAAAAAATTTATCGACGAAGGCCTTGAAATTACATCCAAGGTTGAAAACCTTGTCTTTGATATTAAAGACGGAATTTCCGTAGAAGACGACCTTGCCACGCTTCTTCGTCTTCTGCATACGCTCAAAGGTTCATCGCGGATGCTTGAATTTAAACGCATAGAGGAGTTGAGCCACTGTCTTGAAAGCGTTTTCGTCGCACTAAGGGAACAGCGCATCGGCTTTTCAGAAAACGCGTTAAAGCTCATTTTATCATCGCTTGATCTTTTAAAAAAAGGATTCTCCGTTCTCCATGAAACCAATGACGATTCTATCGATATAACTGAACATGCTAAAAATCTTACGTCTCTTTCTTCCAGCGAGGATTTTACCATTCCCGGCATTGAAACGTCCAAAACTTCAGAAAAAGAGGAAATAAAACAGGAAGAAGAGACAGGCGAATTGCAGGAAGCGGCTGCCGTTCCTTCTCCTTCCAAAAAAACAAAAAAATCAAAAGCAGAAACAATCAGGTTATCGCTTGAAAAAATAGACGGCATTATTAAAAGCATAGCTTCTCTTCAGTCTCTGGAAATTTCCGCGAAAAGCATTTCGCAGGAAAGCGTGCTTTTAAACGATCTGATAAAAAAATATTCCAGGTCATTGAGAGAACAGAAAAAAATCGACCCTGTTCTTTATTCCAGTTTCAGAAAACTGGAACGAATCGCCGAAAGACTCAACTCAACGCTTAAAAATTATTCTATCGACGCCGGCAATTCCATAAGAAGCGCTTATGACAGCGTTATTTCGCTTCGCACCCTTCCGATTTCCACAATCTTCGACTCGTATCCGCGTTATGTTTACCAGTTATCGCAGGAACTGGGTAAAAAAATAAATTTAACAATCGAAGGCAAAGAGAACGAAATAGACAAAAATATTATTGAATCTCTGTCCGAAGTTTTTATGCACATGGTCAGAAACTCAATTGATCATGGAATTGAATCTCCCGCCGAGCGCCTCGCGGCTGGAAAAGATGAAACAGGAAAACTGTCTATAGTATGTTCGCGCGAAAGCGGCAGCATGAAAATCGTAATTTCAGACGACGGAAGAGGCATCGATACCGAAAAAATAAAACAAAAAGCGATAAGAGAAGGTTTTGTCGCGCAGGCATCGGCGGCAAATCTTTCAAGGGAAGACCTTATAAATTTTATTTTCCAAAGCGGATTTTCCACTTCGCGCGATATAAACAGCGTTTCAGGAAGGGGCGTTGGAATGGATGTAGTTCGCGACACCATTGAAACGTTAAAAGGAAGCATCGTTGTAGACAGCGTCCAGGGAGAAGGAACAACATTTACAATAATGGTTCCCCTTTCCATAGCCGCGTTAATGGGCTTTCCTACGGAATGCAGCGCGATGAAATTTATAATTCCTGCCAATTTCGTTGAGACAATTCTGCTTCTAGGTCGCGATGAGATTATTACAGTCGTTGACCGCCCGGAAATAAAATACAATGATCGCATAATAAAACTTTATTATTTAAGCCAGATTTTACAGATAAAATCAGAAACGGTGTATACGCCGGACGTTATCTTTGTCGTAATAATCCGATCATATGAAGATATCGCCGCTCTCGCGGTTGATAATATCGACAGCATGAGATCCGTTATATTAAAATCAATGCCCGCTTTTATGGAGCATATTCCCATATTTTCAGGCATTGTGCTTAACGAAGATTATGAAATGGTAAGCGTTCTTCATATTCCCACAGTTATAAAAATGGCAAAACGCATAAAAACAATCGATATTAAAAAACGCCATATTGAAAATGAAAAATTGAGAAAGTCCATTCTTGTTGTCGACGATTCTCTTCCTATCCGCGAAATTGAAAGCGAAATTCTTCTTTCCGAAGGATACCGCGTAGACACAGCTCCTGACGGCGCTCAGGCCTTAAAATCGGCAAAAACAAAACATTACGATTTAATCTGCACGGATTTGAATATGCCTGTTATGGACGGCTTCATGCTAATCGAAAACATTAAAAAGAATGACGACATCGCTAATATTCCGATTATAGTCATTTCGTCTAACGAAAACGAAGAAGAGCAAAAACGCGCTCTTGCTCTCGGCGCGAACCGTTACATTGTTAAGAATTCTTTTAATAATCATAATTTACTTGAAGCTGTTAATTCACTTATTGGAGGAAATCAATGAGCACAGAGCAAAAACGGGTTTTAATTCTTGAAGATTCCGATATTTTCGCGGATATGCTTCTTGAAGCCTTTAATTGTGAAAAATACATTTTAGAAAGAGCCGTTGACGGTTTTGACGGCATAAAAAAAGTATACAGTTTTATGCCGCATATAATAATAACTGATATAGAAATGCCTCTCTTTAAGGGGTATCAGGTAACGCGCCTTTTAAAATCGCGGAAAAACACCAAAATGATTCCAATAATCATGTTTACTTCCCTTGATGAAACAAAAGATAAATTCTGGGGGGAGCAGGCAGGAGCGGATTATTATATAAAAAAATCTCCTCAGAATATCGCTCCCCTTCTTGAAACTATGGAGGAAATTCTTTCAAACGCACAGGAGATTGATTTTAACGCGATAGAAAGAGAAAGTAAAAAGATTAATAACGAATCGATAATAGAAATTGTAAATAATCTTTTGGACAATAAACTATTTCAAACTACAATTATAGGTCTTTTAACTGACTTATCCAGCAAAGTCAATTCAATAGACAAAATCGCCCGCGGAATTTTTGATTTATTCAGCACAATCTGTAAAACGGAAATTTTAACGCTTATTATCAGGGGCAACAACAGAACGCTTTATATATTCTCCTCGAATTTCGCTGAATTTAAAAAAGAAACTACGGATAATTTTATAAGCGTTTGCATATCTGATTTCGGCAAACTTTTTCAGGATATTATTTTTACCAATAAAAAAATGAAATACTTTTATCCTGACGGAAACAACAATAAAAGAATATCGTCCTACATCTGGCAGCCGTTAACGGTTGCAGGAGATATTTTCGCCTCGATACACATAGCGAATTCCCTTAATGAATATTTTTCTCCCAGCATTGTGGAAAACGTGAATGTATTCGCCGGCGCTGCGGCTCCGGTTATCGCCAACGCTCTTTCCATGCACGAACTTGCAGAGCTTCAAAATAATACCCGCACCGCTTTTGCGCGCTATGTGCCGGCGGACGTTATGGACGAAATCATTAATGAAACTTCCAGAAAAGCGACAGTAAGCGAAAACAGAAACGTTTCGGTTCTTTTCTGCGACATAAGAAATTTTACGGAACTTTCGGAACACTGCGAACCGCAGACTGTCGTTGATTTTTTAAACAGTTTCTTCTCGAAAATGGGAGGAGAGATAATCTCAGAAGGCGGCCATGTTGATAAATTTATCGGAGACGCGATAATGGCTGTATTCGGCGCTTTTCAGAATAATGATTATTCTCCGTCCAACGCAATCAGAGCCGCCGTTAAAATGCTCGCCGCGTTAAACACAATCAATTATGACGGAACTTATTTTTATAAGGAAATAGTGGACATAGGCATAGGAATTAACTGCGGCGAATGCATTTTGGGCAATATCGGCTTTAAGAATAAAATGGATTACACCATAATCGGCGACACCGTAAACCTCGCTTCAAGAATCGAAAGCCTTACAAAATCATATCGTCATAGAATTATCGTTTCGGAGTATATATACGAAGAGACAAAAGAAAAATTCCTGTACCGGAAAATTGACAATGTCCTTGTAAAAGGCAAAAAGAAACCTGTTGGAATATACGCCGTATATTCCGGCTTTCACGGAGCGGAAGGAAATAAGCTGCGCTCGGGAGAAACGTCGGATTTATTACCCGTGCCTTCCCTGCTTATTGACAGAGACGTTCTTGTAAATTACAACAAAGGGCTTCAGGTTTTTTATATGCGCGAGTGGAAACTTGCGCTTGAATATTTTTCAAAAGCGCTGGAATCCCAGAGCGATGATTTTCTTTCCAACCTGTATCTTGAACGCACAAAAAAATTCATGTCGAATCCGCCTGAAGAAAACTGGAACGGCGTATTTACGCTGACAGAAAAATAATTTTTATAAAGAGGAATTATATGACAAACGAAGAAATTAACGAAAAAATCAGCCGCGATGAATATGACGGAGAAAAAATGATCAATACGTTCCGAATTGCGGTAAGTTTTGTTTTTGTTTTATCAGTCGCTTTGGTTTCCATCTTAAGAAGAATAGACGGGCTTTCTCATTTTCCGTTTCAGGCGTATATTTTTACAAGCGGTTTTTTCATTTATTCAATTTTCCTTCATTTTTACATCAGGAAAAGAACGTCTCTTCACCGTTTTTTTAAATATATCTGCGTAATGTTTGACGCGTTTTTTATAAGCGCGGCGATCTGGGCAGGAGCTACATATCCTGAAATATCTCCTCCCATTACTTTTCTTTCGATACAGGCTCTTTTTTACATGGTTTTGATTCTTGCCGGCTCTTTCAGATACAGCGTAAGGTGCGCGTATTTTTCAGGCGTTTTTTCCGGGTTCTGCTATTTTATCGTAGTTCTCGCGAACGGCAAGGTTTTGGATCTGCCTTATTATTTAATGTTTAACAATCAGGTGGTTAACGTAAGTTTTCCTTTGTACAACGAAATCTTCCGCGTTTTCGGCATGATTGCGGCGGGAGCCATTTCAGGTATCGCCTGCAAGCGCCATCTTGCCTTATTTAACAACATGATTAATACCCAGATGAACGCCGCCATAACCGCCTCCTCCACTGTGGATCAAACGAAATCAATGGCAAAAGTTATAAAAAAATCAACTGACGAAATATTTCTTTCTTCCAAAAGCATATTTACAACCGCGAACAATCAGGCGGCGAGCATTCAGGAAATTGAAAGCACTATAAACGAAAACACGCGGATAGCCAACGAAATCTCCGATAAAACCACAAGCGTCGCGAGCATAGCCTCAAAAATGGAGACGGATGTTATCCACGGTTTTTCCGTATTGGAGCGCAATGTGGATCAGCTTGAGGATATCAAGAAAAAGAACGACGGAGTAATAGCCGGCATTATTAATCTTGGAAACAAAATTCTAAAAATCCGCGATATAGTCAAGAACATTAACACAATTACCGACCAAACAAAAGTAATAGCGTTTAACGCGGCGCTTGAAGCCGCAAGCGCGGGGGATCGCGGCAAACGATTCTCCGTTGTCGCAAGCGAAGTAAACCGCCTCGCGGATGACATAGCTACTTTAACAAGGCAGATCCGCGAACAGGTGGAGGAGATTCAAAATTCATCGTCTTCCTTAATTATTTCAGGCGAAGAAAGCGCTGATAAAATAATTGAAGGCAATAACTTAATAAAGGAACTTGAAGACATTTTCAGAGATATCCGTTCCGGTGCGGAAATTACGGCGAATCAGGCTCAGACAATCACAGTATTTTCCCAGAAGCAGCAAAAATCGACTGAACATATCAACATGGCGATTTCCGATATTTCCAAAGGACTTTCCAATTTTATACAATCAACAAAAGTCGCTACTTCGTCCGCCCAAGGGTTAACGGAAATTATAGATGAGCTGGATATTCTGCTGACAGGTCAGACGCCTGATATAAATATATATTCCAATACGAATAGTTAGAACAAAGAGGAAGCGCGGATGAATTGTTTAATTAAAAAATCTATTTTTATTTTTATATTGTTTCTCTGCGCTTTCCCACTGTTTTCGCGCGACGTAACTGTAAACGTAGTAGATTCAGACCTTGAACTTCCCCTGGAAGGAGCTACGGTGCGTCTCAGAGACGGAAGCGAGTATATCTGCGATAGAAACGGAAGAGCGGTAATCAGCGCGCCCGATGACAGACAGATAATGATATATGTTTTGTATCCCGGCTATGAAACGGGAATAATAACCATTCCCTTAACGGGAAATTCCTTTACGGTCTCTCTTAATTTATCAGGCATTTTACAGGGAAGAGAGCTTGTAGTAGAAGCGTCAAAACCCGATTCAGGGGAAACCAGAACAGGAAGAAGCATCGCAGTTACATCGCAGGAAATTTCACAGACCGCAGAGATTGGAATAATCGAAGATGTAATGTCAACCATTTCGCTTCTTCCCGGCGTCAGCTATAAGGGACTTTTAAACGCGCAGCCGAGTATCCGGGGAGGTCATCCCGGCGACATGAGCGCATCTTTAAACGGTTTTTATATTAACAATCCTTTCTTCTGGGGCGGCACTTTTTCAATCTTTGATCCCCGCATGGTAGAAAGCGCGCAGTTATCGCACGGCGTTTTTTCAACGCGTTTCGGACATACAATTTCCGGGCTTCTTGAAATTACTTCAATAAAACCATCTTCCACGGAAACTCAGTTTGAACTGGGTCTTAATACCAGCGCTGCCAATTTTAATCTTTCAATTCCGATAGCAAAAAAAGGCGGAATATTATTTATGGGGCGCGTTACATACTATGATCCCGTTCTCGCGCTGGCAGGAGCGTTATCTGAATATGTTCCCGAGCTTGAAGTTGTAAGTTCCTTCGAGCCTGTGCCCTATATTAGAACTGTCACCGCCAACGGAAATTACAGGTTTACAGATAATCTTGACTTTTCGGCTACGGCATTCTTCGGCATGGACGGAGTCGGCGTAACATTTAACAATTCCAGCGTCGTGGATTCTTTTGTTGGCAATGAAACAACCATAGATTTTTTATTCGTTAATTATCAGGCGTTTTTAACGGCGGCTGTTACATGGAATCCGCGAAAAGATATGCTTTTAAAATTCCTTGCGGGGAGCGGATATGAGGAGCAGACAAATTTCGGAGATATAAATTTTTATATAAAAGAGAAATATTTTTCCAAGGCGTTCAAGGATACATACGCCAGTCTGTATAATTCAATTAACGAGCCTTATAAATTTAATGAGGCTGGTCATATGGAACAATCTGAATCAAATTTGAATATACAGGGAAGAATTGATTATGACTGGGAAATATCCGAAAAATTTCTTGTATCCGCGGGAATTCAGGCGATGCATAACAGTTTTTCAGTTTCCGGCGTTCAGGAAGCGGCAAGTGAAATCAGAGTCAGCTCTCTTAGCCCGGAAGTTCAGTACGGAGTTTTTCAGCATATAATTAAAAATAATCCAGGCGTTTCTCTTTCAGATTTACCAAGTGATTTTAGGGTAATAATGCCCATAAACTATTCTCCCGACTCGCAAAATAAACTTTTATCATCTTCGGGATATATTCTTGGCGAACTAAACTCCGCAGGCCGCTTCAGCGCTGAACTCGGACTTCGCGTGGATCATTTCATTTTATCAGGCAAAAATAATTTTCAGTTAAACAGCGATCCCGCTTTAAACCCGCGCCTTAACCTTGAGTTTAATCTTTTCAACGGCTCAGGCTTCTTTAATAAAATTGATCTCTCCGCCGGCACAGGTCTTTTTTCTTCAGTAAACGACAATGTGTTTTCCGCTGAAGAAAGATACAACATAGACAAGTTTAAGCCAAACCGTTCATGGACATCCATTGCGGGAGTAAAATTTGAATTTCCCGATTCAATCAGCTTGAATATTGAAGGCTATTATAAATATGTTTTTGACAGAATGTATATTCCTATGGAAACTGTTATAGGCGAATATAATATTTTGCCGCAGTTTGACGGCGAAGGAAAAGTATGGGGATTGGATGTAATGCTTCAAAGAAAACAATCCCGTTACTGGGACGGATGGATTGCCTACTCATTCAACTGGGTAAATTACCGCGATCCGCAGGGCAGTTTCTCTGGAGGCGGCATATCGGGAGGAAACAGAGGCGACGACTGGTACTTCCCGTCTTTTCACCGTTATCATACATTAAATGTAATATTAAATGTTAAACCTGTTCAAAAAATGAACATATATCTCCGTATCGGTCTTGCCTCAGGCGAAATAATATCAGAACGATCCGAGGCGGGTCCTCAAATCAAACCTGTCTACCGTTACTCGGAAGGAATTTTTATAGAAAAATATTATTGGGATTCCTATTACAATCCCGATAACCGCAGCTCTCCTTCGTTCAATGTAGACCTAAAATTATCTCTCTTCGGAAGCAATAAAAAAGGAAGGACAAAATACGAAGTGTATTTTGCCATAGAAAATGTATTTGGATTATTGTACAGCGCTCAGGGCAATACTAGTTTTAATCAGTACACAGGAGAACTTGATAAAGGTGCGTTCGCCGCAAGTTATGACATGCCAATTCCGATTCCTTCGTTTGGTTTAAGGATTAGTTATTAAGGTGACACAATGAAAAAGATGTTTTTAAATATTAATTATTTACTCATGCTCGCTGTTCTTATATTATTCTGCGGATGCGTGATAGTTGAAGGAGCGGGACGCCTTCTTGACGGTTCGGCTTTTGAAGAAAAAACAACAGCCGTTTACAAAGCGCTTGAAAAAGACGGTTCAGCCTCGGATATAGTGCTTAATTTTGTAAAAAACAAAGACGAGACGGCTTCGATTGTAATTTCGATAGCAAAATATCCAATGTTAAAATTACGCGCAAAAAGTCCTGACGAAGAAGGAGCGTTTCATTTTTCATCGCTTGAATATCTTGCGGGAAGCACTCACGGCTGGAATGAATTTACTCTTGAACTAATCGGCGAAGGCAAATTTGACGCGGAAAATAAAATATTGGAAATTACAGATTTAGAAACAGTTCAGATAACAAAAGGGCGCATTCAAAGATACGACACGCGTTTAACAGGAAATGACGCCTTAACCGCGCTTCGCAACCGGAGAGAACGCATAAAAGCCGTTACAAACTGGATGATTTTGCATGAAGGACCAGATTTCGCCGACGTTAAAGCTTTTACAAATTATTGGGAACCTTTATTTTTCCCGGAAACAGTTTCCGCGAAAAAAAGACCGGACGGCTGGATACAGGAAGGCGATAAACGCCAAAAAGAAGACGGCATAAAATGGAACATCGGTTACACAGAACGCCTATTTCCCGAGGATTTGCAGCCAGTGCGAAATTCCGGCACGCTTTTGCGTGACTGGGAAGAAGCTTTACCGTGGATATACATGGAATATGAATGGGAAAATATTCTGGCTATTTTATCGGATAAAATACCATTCAAGGAATTTTAAATGGTTTTATCCTTTAGAAAAATATTTTTTATATTTCTATTCACATTATGCGCCTCAATTCTTTTCGCCCGCGACATAACTATAAATGTAATAGATTCCGATCTTGAGCTTCCGCTGGAAGGCGCAGTAATCCGCCTCAGGGACGGCAAAGAATTTACCTGCGATCGCAGCGGAAGAGTTGTAATACAGGCGCCTGACGACAGGCAGCTAATTGTTTACGCGCTTTATCCCGGTTATGAAACAAGCATTATGACAATTCCCGCCGCGGGCAATTCATTTACCATCATGCTCAGGCTCTCAGGAGTAATGCAGGGACGCGAACTTGTGGTTGAAGCCGAAAAACCAGGCTCCAGCGAATCAAAAACGGGCAGAAGTGTCGCTATATCTGGACGTGAGATAGCGCAAAGCGCGCAAATCGGCGTAATCGAAGATGTAATGAACGCGATTAAATTATTGCCCGGCGTCGGATATACAGGCTCTTTTAACGCCCAGCCAAGCGTAAGAGGCGGACATCCCGGCGACATGAGCGCGGCTCTGGACGGTTTTTATATTACCAATCCGTATCACTGGGGCGGTTCTATTTCCATTTTTGATCCACGCATGGTGCAAAGCGCGCAGCTTTCCCACGGCGTTTTTACTACCCGTTACGGGCATACTATTTCCGGGCTTTTGGATATTAATACAAAAAAAGCGTCTCCTGCTGAGACTGAATTTGAAATCGGCATGAGTACAAGCATGACCAGCGTCAGCTTGTCATTTCCGTTTTCGGGAAAGGGCGGCATTTTATTAATGGGACGCATTACCTATTACGACCCGATTATAAAACTGGCGCAGCTGCTGTCAGATTATATTCCAATCGAGCAATTTGATCAGGTAAATTCAATCAGGGTGGCGCCGTATATCAGAAGCGCCGCGTTAAACGGCAATTACCGCTTTACAAGCAATCTTGAAATTCAGGCGACTGGATTTTTCGGCATGGACGGCGTCGGCGTTTCCTTTTTTAACGAACCTGTAACGGACGGCGAATTTACAAACAGTTCAAAAAGAGTTTTTGATTTTACAAATTATCAGGTTTTTCTGATAACATCCCTTAACTGGAATCCGCACAGGGACATGCTGTTTAAATTTTCAGCCGGCGCAGGCTACGAAGAAGCGTTTATAAAAGGCGACTCAGAAAGCAGCGTAAGAAGAAACATTTTTTCCGACGCTTTTATAGACAAATACGGACTTCGTGACGGTGATGAAAATGACGAAAACGATTTAAAGCCAGCGCCGTATTTATCACAGCAGCGCATGGAGCAGTCGGAAAATAAATTTAACGTGCAGCTTCGCCTTGATTACGACTGGGAAATAACCGACGGACTTATTATAGCTGCCGGCGTTCAGGAGATGATTACAAGAATCGGCTCACAGGGTCAGCAGGAAAGATTAACGTCAATTCATTTCTCCGGTCTTAGCGAAAAAGATAAGTTGTTTTTAAAAACCAGATACAAGAATCTCCCGGAAAATTTTTGGAATGACGCCGTAATTCCTATCACTGTTCCTGAGCCGCCCAGAGCGTCCAATGATTTATTTGTTACATCAGCCTATATGCTTAATGAACTGACATTCGCAGAAAGATTTAACACGGAAATCGGCGTTAGAATGGATCATTATTATTTATTGGGAGACGGTTTTTCCATCGCGAGCATTCCCGTTTTTAATCCGCGACTTAACATCGATGTAAATATATTTAAAAATAAAAAAATTATTGAATCGCTTGATATAAGCGCGGGAAGCGGGCTTTTCGCTACAATTGACGACATTGTTTTTATGATAGAAAAAAAACATAATATAAGCGAAATAAGGCCAAACAGAGCGTGGACTTCGGTGCTGGGAGCGAAACTTGGACTCCCTCAAGGCATCAATTTAACGGTTGAAGGTTACTATAAATATATTTTCAGCCGTATGTATATTCCGGTTATGTATGAAACAGGATTCGATGCGGGAGAATCTACCCGCGTTAGAATCGAGCCCAAATTTGACGGCGAAGGGATGGTGTGGGGAATTGATTTAATGCTGCAAAAACTGCAATCGCGTTTTTGGGACGGCTGGATTTCTTATTCATACAGCTGGGTGAATTACAGAGAGCCTTCCAGCGCGGGAGCCAATACCGGCATATCAGGAGGCAGACAGGGAACGGACTGGTATTTTCCGTATTTTCACCGTTATCATAATTTAAATCTTGTTCTCAATTTTAAGCCCGCGCCGAAATTCAATATTTATACCCGTTTTGGAATAGCAAGCGGAACACAGCAATCACGCCGTGTCGGGGACGGTCCTGAAAGCTACCCTGTATTTATGTACGATCCCAATAATCCTGAAGCGGTAAACTTGGTAGAAAGATATTCATGGCCTTCTGTCAGCGATGAGTCAAACCGCACTCCTTTTACACTTCCGTTAGATGTAAAATTTTCGATATACGGAAGCAATAAAGCGGGCAAAGCGCGGTATGAAGTCTATGTCGCAATAGAAAATCTGCTCGCTCTTGTTTATAAACCGGAACGCGATGTAAGTTTCAATTCGTATACAGGAGAAGTTGATTCAGGCGGCACAAGAGCAACTTACGGTATGCCTGTTCCTATTCCGTCATTCGGATTTAAATACAGTTATTAACAGGAGGGCTAATGACTAAATGTTTTTTAAAAATTTTTGCGTCCTCGCTTGCATTCCTGCTGTTTTTTGGCTGCATTTCAATTGTAGAAAAAACAGGGCAATTCATGGACGGCTCGCTTTTCGATGAGAAAATTACTGCCGTTTACGAATCAATACTCAAAGACGATAATAACCCCGTTATGAAAATATCCATTACAGAAAATAAAAACGCGGAAAAATCCATTGTCATTTCATTACCCAAATACGCAATGATAAAAATACGAGGCTCCTTAACTGACGACAGCGGCGCTTTTTTGCTCGCGTCTCTTGAATACCTTGCGGGCAGCGCTCAAGGCTGGAATGAATATTCGCTTGAAATTTCAGGAGACGGAATATTTGCCTTTAATATGGATGAACCCTATATTGAAATTGCGGAACTGGAACATTTACAAATAACAAAAGGCAGGATTCATCGCTACGACTCCCGCATAATAGGCATAGAAGCTCTAGCGGCTCTTCGTAACCGCAAAGAACGCGTTGCGGCGGCTGTAAACTGGATGTTATCGTATAAAGCGCCCGTTTTTGCCGATATTAAAGAGTTTTCCAAATACTGGGAGCCCGTATTTTTTCCTGAGATAGTTTCAGCCAAAAAAAGACCTTCAGGCTGGCTTCAGGAAGGCGATGAGCGCAAAAAGGCGGACAGTATTATGTGGAATCATGGATATACAGAACGCGTATTTCCCGAAGACTTGCAGCCTATTCGAAACTCAGGTACACTTCTAAGAGATTGGGAAGAAGCATTATCGTGGATTTTCATGGAATATGAATGGGAAAATATAACGGCTATTTTGTCAGATAAAACGATTTTAAATAAAATAAAGTGAGGTTAGCAAATGGAAACTGCTTCTTTTTCGGTATTGGAACTTTTTAAACTCGGAGGGGTTATCATGTGGCCCCTGCTTGTATTTTCAATCGCGGTTGTCGCCATCGCGATTGAGAGAGCTGTCTTTTTAATTTATCACGACCTTAAGGTTGACGATCTTGAAATCTCTGTCTGCGAATATATCAATAAAAAAGATTATTCAGGAGCCTGCGATTACCTTGAAGGATTAACAAAAAAAAGAATGGGAGCAAGGATTCTTTTGGCTATAACGGATCAAATGAAGTCCGGTCATAAGTTTTCAGAGCAGCGTTTAGAAAAAGCCGCGGAAACCGAAGCTATAAAGTGCATTTCCTCTCTTGAGAACAGTTTTAACTTTCTTACCGCTATCGGCTCCCTTGCTCCTCTTACCGGCTTTTTAGGAACCGTTACCGGCATGATCGGCGCTTTCAGATCGATTGCGGAAGCGACAGAGGTTAACGCGCAAATCGTAGCGAACGGCATTTACGAAGCTTTGATCACAACAGTATTCGGGCTTATTATCGCAATTATCGCGATGATTTCACATTCTATTTACAGCCACATTGTAGACAGGTTCGCGGGAAGAGTTGAAAACATCTGCACAGGCGTAATTTCAAAGATCAGCGAACACCATTAATTTATTTGAGGGCACATGAAATTTAAACGCCGTAAAAGACAGGGATTTCTGGAAACTTGCGCAGCGAGCGATCTTGCGTTCCTTTTGATTATTTATTTTCTTGTTATCGCGGGATTTAATGTCAACAAAGGATTTGTAATGAATCTTCCCGCCAAAGATTCCACAAGAATGATTTTGCGCGAGGAACTTCTCCGCTTCGACATGGAATCGAACGGAGATATTTTTTACAGCGATGAAGTAATCAGCGTTCAAAGATCAAAATCGATAATCCAAAGAGCGCAAAGCGACAATCCGAATATCGCCGTTGTGCTTACAATCAGCAGCGAAGCCAAGTGGCAGAATGTTGTAAATTTTGTGGAGCTTGCGCAGGAACTGCAGATTGACGCTTTTTCATTCTCCATGAAGAAGGAGACTCAATGAACTTAAAAAAAAGCAAAAACTTTGTATCTGTTCCTCTCTTCTCCACTTCGGATATAGCGTTTTTACTTTTAATATTTATCATGCTTGTCTCATTAATCAATTACCGCAAAGAAGTGAAAATTGATTACCCGGAAGCAAGAACCGCTCTCCGCGCGACAGCGGATAAAAATCTTGAAGTATGGATTAATGTTGAGGGAGATGTTTTCCTTGACGCGGAGCCTTCTGACTACCTTGCGTTGGAAAGGAAGATCGCCGAACTTTATATCTCGGCTCCTGATACCCGCGTGCATATAATCGCGGATCGAAACACTCCCTACGAGAAAATAAGCAACGTTTTGGAAATCCTTCAGCTTCTTCAATACCGCGTTGTAAGTTTTGTGGTAAAAACGAATGAATGAAAAACTTGTAAGAATGATAATATTAGCCGCCACAGCCGTAATACATCTTGTTGTAATATTTTTTCTTGTGTTTGACACCGACAGAGTCATTTACATGGATGCCGAAAACGCCAAAGTAATGAAAGTAACAGACCTTGCGGAACTTCCTCCTCCTTTGCCTGATCCTGAAATACCGCAGGTGGAAGAAATCGCGGAGATAATGATAGAAACCGATACTCCTCCCATTCAAACTGTAGTCGCGGCAGGAACTTTAACCGTCCAGTCGTTCGACAGTTATCTTCAAATGCATCAGGTATCAGTAAGCCCCCAGTTTGACGAGAGCGCGATTATGTCTGAACTTGTCTATCCGCCGATTGCCCTTCGCTCCGGCATAGAAGGCAGGGTTATTCTTGAATTATTCGTAGACGTCACAGGCACTGTGCAGAGGGTTACGATTTTACGCGAAGACCCCGATGGCAGAGGCTTTGGAGACGCCGCGGTCAGGGCATTCACGGGGAAAAAAGGAAGACCCGCCTTTGCCAACGGAGAACCTGTTTCCTGCAGATACCGCTATCCTTTAATTTTCAGAATCAAATAATCAGCATCGCATCGCCGTAGCTGAAAAAGCGGTATTTTTCTTTTACCGCTTCGGCGTAACTTTCCAAAACAAATTCTTTTCCGGCAAAAGCGGATACAAGCATTAATAAAGTTGATTGCGGCGTGTGAAAATTTGTGAATAACGCGTCTATAATTTTAAATTTGTATCCTGGGTAAATAAAGATTGAAGTCTTCTGCCTGCCGCGTTTTATAACTTTTTCGTTTAACGCTGCGCTTTCAAGGGAACGAAGGCTTGTTGTTCCTACGGCGATTATTTTTCTGTTATCTGCTTTCGCTTTTTCTATAAGATCGGCATTACTGTCTGTGATTGTAAAATGCTCTTCGTGCATGACATGATCTTCTATGTTTTCGCTGCGCACAGGCAAAAATGTGCCCAAGCCGACATGCAATGTAACAAACGCGCTTTCTATACCGCTTTCTTTAAGATCGTTTAAAATCTCACTGGTAAAATGAAGTCCCGCAGTCGGCGCCGCGGCAGAGCCTGTTTCCTTTGCGTAGATTGTCTGATAACGATCCGCGTCTTGCGGAACATCATTTCTTTTTATATACGGCGGAAGGGGAATATGACCGTATTTATCCAGAAAATCATCATCTATCGGGTTATAAAAGCGCAGAAAACGAAACTCGTCTTTTTCATTTGTTATTTCCGCGCGCGCGGTTTCCTCTCCTGAACTGTTATTAAATATATAGACGCTTCCTTTTTTTCTCCTCTTCGCCCTAAGAGCCATAGTTTTCCATTCGTCATTAATTTTTTCCAGTAATAAAAACTCAGCCTGTGCCCCCGTTTTTGCGTTAATTCCAATCAGCCGCGCCTTACGCACCTTGGTATCGTTAAACACAAGCAGAGGTTTTTCCCCGCTTGGAGATAAAAACTTTTCCCCGCAAAGCAGGCGCGGCAATTCAGTTACTGCGCTGTTAAACCTCTGCCCGCTTTTACGATCAAGCGTCATAAGCCTGCTCTGCCCTCTCTGCGGCGGCGGCTCTTGAGCTATCAATTCATCGGGAAGATAAAAATCAAATTCATTCGTTTTCAAAGAGCGCAGCCTCGTTGTTAATTGGCTTTAATCCCAAATGTCCGTAAGCGAAATTGGTAACCATCCTTCCTCTTGGAGTGCGCTGTATTAATCCTGCCTGTATCAAATACGGCTCGTAGTAATCTTCAAGCGTTTCTACAGACTCGCCGATTGAAATTGCCAAAGTTTCAGCGCCTACAGGACCGCCTTTGTAGCGTTCAATTATTATTTTTAAAATTTCGCGATCCTGTCTTTCCAAACCAAGCTCATCAATCTCTAAACGCGAAAGACCGTCTTTAACAACAGGCAGGGTAATACTTGGCTCTCCTGCATATTGGGCGAAGTCCCTCATTCGTTTTAAAAGCTGGTTTACAACTCTCGGAGTGCCTCTGGAAGATTTTGCTAAAAGACATGCGGCATCTTTATCGATCTTTACATTTAAAAGACCAGCCGAGCGGCGTACAATCGCTTCCAAATCTTCCTGTTCGTAAAATGAAAAGCGGCATGTTATTCCAAACCTGCTTATAAGAGGGCTTGATACAACTCCGGCTTTTGTCGTAGCTCCCACGAGCGTAAAAGGCTTTATGGCGATTCTTATCGTTCTTGCCATTGGGCCCTGCCCTACAACCCAGTCAATTCCGTAATCTTCCATTGCGATGTAAAGCAATTCTTCTATCGCAGGTTTTAAACTGTGGATTTCGTCGATAAAAAACACGTCACCTTTTTTTAGATTTGTTAAAAAACCAACAAGGTCTTTTGGTTTTTCAAGAGCGGGCGCCGTTGTTTGAATAAAGCCTGTTTCAAGTTCGTTTGCAACTACCTGCGCCATTGTCGTTTTTCCAAGTCCAGCGGGACCAATTAAAAACAAATGATCGAGTGAATCAGACCTTTCTTTCGCGGCGGAGATAAAAACGCGAAGATTGTCTTTCATGCCTTTCTGCCCGACAAACTCTTTTAATAAACGGGGGCGCAAAGCCTGATCGTGACTGTCTTCTTTAATTGTTTCAGACCGCACAGGGCTGTCATTTTTCTTCATAAACCGCTCCCAAATTTCTCACACAGAGGCGCAAAGGTTTTTCATGAGCTGCTCAAATATACGATAGCTTCCTGAAATAATAACTTTTCTTTTTCTGATGCAGGAAGACCATGATTAATGCCTGCTTGAGCTTTTTCCAGAGCATCTACAGCCGCTCTTCTATCATAACCCATACCGACAAGCGCTTCTACCAGATCGTTATAAGGACTTGAAACAGGATTTACGCTCTGAGACTGAACAAGTTTTCCTTTTAAAGATAAAAGCATTTTTTGAGCGGTCTTTTTTCCGAGACCGGGAACAGCTTCAAGGCGGGCAAGGTCTCCGTTTTCCAAAGCGTTTTCCAAATCGTCCTGACTTATTCCGCTCATTATTTTAACAGCGCCTTTGGGACCTATGCCTTCAACTTTTAAAAGTTCCAAAAAGGTATTTCTTCGCCTTTCGTTTGAAAAACCGAAAAATTTCATTTGATCATCGCGGTGGTAAAGCCATGTAAAAATCCTGCATTCGCTGTTAAGAGATAAAGACTGAACGTCATTAACGGGCATACTGATATCCCATTCAATGCCGCCGCATAGAATATACGCCGATTCCGCGTTTTTCGCGCTTACAACGCCTGTAATACTGTTAAACATATTTTATTTTATCATTTTTTTATTAATCGCGCAAATGGCAGCTCCCAGAGCATCCGCCGCGTGATCGGGCTTTGGTATTTTTTCAAGCCCTAAAATAATGCGCGCCATCTCCTGTACCTGTTTCTTGTCCGCGCTTGCGCTTCCGACAACCCCGGATTTTATAGCGTTAGGTGTAAATTCATGAAGCGGAATGTTTTTTTCGGCAATCGCGGCGGAAATTACTCCTCTCGCCTCGGCAACAGGAATCGCGCTTGTCACATTTTTGCCGAAGTACAGGGTTTCTATGGCGGCTTCGGTTGGTTTGTATTTTTCCAAAAGCGAGCGGACGCACTGCAGAATAAAAAAAAGGCGATCCGCTCTCGGGCAGTCCGCCTTTGTTGTTATAACTCCATGATCAATGTAGCTTATCTTTCCGTTAACATCATCAAGTACGCCCCATCCTGTGCTTGCAAGACCGGGATCAATTCCAATAACCCGTCTGGAATCTCTGCGGCGCATTAAGCGGCTTCAAAACCATCCGGTATTGAGACATTCGAAAAAACATTCTGCACATCATCGTTTTCTTCGAGCTTGTCTATAAGCCTCAACGCTTTGGCTGTTCCGTCGTTATCAAGCGAAACTTCGCTCTCGGCGACCATGCTTACTTCCGCGCTCATGGTTTCAAACTCTTTCGCCTGAAGCGCGTTTAAAACGCTTTCAAAATCTTCGGGAGCGGTGGTCACTTCGATAATTCCATCCTGCAATGAAACATCTTCGGCTCCGCCTTCGATGGCAACTTCCATTATCTGATCTTCTGTGTACTTTTCGCCGTCCATGGTGATTACGCCAAGACGTTTAAAAAGCCTTGAAACCGAGCCCGTTGTCGCGAGCTGACCGCCTGCGCGGGTAAGAATGTTTCGAATATCAGCCGCGGCGCGGTTTTTATTATCGGTTAGAACTTCGATAAAAATCGCGACGCCGCCCGGCGCGAAGGCTTCGTAAACAAGTTCTTCGTAGCTTACGCCTTCCAGTTCGCCTGTGCCTTTTTTAATCGCTCTGTCAATATTATCTTTGGGCATGTTTGCAGCTCTTGCTTTAAGAATAGCCGTGCGAAGACGGGGATTGCCGTCAAGGCTTCCGCCGCCCATTCTGGCTGCAATTGAAATTTCTTTTATTAACTTTGTAAACATCTGGCCGCGCTTTGCGTCAGCGGCTCCTTTTGCGTGTTTAATCGTCGCCCATTTACTGTGGCCCGACATGGTAACTCCTTAAAATTATAATTTAAAATGAGGTAATCAAAAGTTCAGCTAAAATACGCCGGAACTAGATTTTTCCCTTTTGGCATGCTTTGCCGCAAGAATCTTTCATTGTTTTTTCATACCATTCCATGGTAAAGGGGTCTTTTCCCCTGATCTGTGTCCTAATTGAATATTCCAGATCGTCCTTGCAAGGTTCGCAGATGCTGGTTTCCGCATAGCGGAAGAAAGTCCTTTCGTTAATAGGATTATCCATTTTTTTCTTGCAAATATCACAAGTGATGGTCACCATAAAAAGCCTCCTGATCTTTAATCTTGTTATATTATATAAAAAATTTTAGAATGTGTCGAGTACTTATGAGCAAATCTGAGAAAAAATTGACGATAGACGGGACGGATTTTACCGCAAAAAACCCCCTGATTATCGCGGAATTGGGCACTTCCCATAACGGCAGCATGGTAAAGGCAATCGAAATGATTGACGCTGCCGCAGAAGCCGGAGCCGGATGCGTAAAATTCCAGATTGTCTATGCCGATGAGATCCTCCATCCTAAAACGGGCGAAGTTCCGCTCCCCGGAGGCAGAATCAGGCTATACGACCGCTTCAAAGCGCTAGAATTAGAGCCGGAATTCTATCAAAAAATCAAGGAATACACAGAATCGAAGGGAATTTTGTTCCTTTGCACCCCATTTGGGTTAAAAAGCGCCTCAATTTTAAGAGGAATGAAGCCAAAAATGGTTAAAATCGCCTCTCCAGAGTTGAATTTCACCGGTTTACTGGAAGAAATCGCAGGTTGGACGCTGCCTGTTCTGCTTTCTTCGGGAGTTTCGCGGCTTTCCGACATAGAAACTGCGATAGATTTAATAAAAAAAGAGTTCTCGCAAAGGCGCAAAGGCGCAGAGGACGCAAAGGAAAGAAAAGGGGAAGAAATACAACCTCCTTCTTCTATTTGTTTACTCCACTGCGTTACTGCCTATCCGGCTCCAGAGACGGATTACAATCTACGGGTTTTATCAAGTCTTTCTTCCATTTTCGGCGTTCCTGTTGGAGTCAGCGACCATTCAGGCGACCCTGAGCTGGTTCCAGCTCTTGCGGTTGGGCTTGGAGCTATCGCAATCGAAAAGCACTTTTGTCTTTCAAGAAATGATCCCGGTCTTGATGATCCTATTGCGCTTGAGGCTGAGGATTTTTCCAAAATGGTAAAAGCAATCCGTCTGGCGGCTAAAGACGGCTTTGAAAAGACGGTTGAGCGTTTCAGCAATGAAAGAGGCCTGCCGCTTGTTGAACAGATTTTGGGAAGCGGGGTTAAGGAACTTGCGGCTTCGGAAAAAGAAAATTACACGCGCACAAACAGATCGATTCATGCTCTAAGGGATATTAACGCGGGCGAAATATTAAAAAAAGGCGACTACGCGGTTTTAAGGACAGAGAAAATTTTACGTTCCGGACTTGAACCATGTTATGAAAACATGATTGAAGGAAGAACTGCAAAGAATTTTATTCCTGCAGGGGAAGGCATCAGGTTTGAAGATATTTAGGAGGCGTATATGGATTTAAAACACCGAAAAGCGCAAGGGCAATTAAAACTTGTAAATGGGGACGGCTCTCCACTGGCGAATCAGGAAGTAAAGATAAACCAAAAAAGCCATCAGTTTTTATTCGGGGTCGGCGGATTTGAAGCCGTGGAGCTTGCAAGTACAAAGGTTCGCGATTTTAAATATGAAGGTGAAATGATTACAGAAGAGCGAAGAGCGCATATCGAGGAAAAATTAAATAAACTTTTTTCTTTTAACAACTACGCGACACTTCCTTTTTATATCGGACGTTACGAACCTGTCGAAGGAAAGCCTGACGAAGAGGGTTTAAAAGCGGGCGCGCGCTGGTATGAAAAACGCGGCATCGCAAGAAAAGGCCACCCTCTCTGCTGGCATACAGTCTGCGCCGACTGGTTAATGAAATATTCCAACGCTGTAATCCTGGATAAAGTAATCGCGCGTGTTGAACGCGACGTAGCGGCTTTTAAAGGACTTATCGATATATGGGATGTAATTAACGAAGTTGTAATCATGCCGGCTTTCGACAAATACGACAATGCCGTTACGCGAATATGCAGGGAATACGGACAGATTCGCATTGTAAAAGAAGTGTTTGAAGCGGCAAAAAGAGCGAATCCAAACGCAGTGCTGCTTCTTAACGATTTTGACACGTCAAAAGACTATGAGATATTAATTGATAAATGCCTGCAGGCGGGAATTAAAATTGACGTTATCGGCATTCAGTCGCATCAGCATCAGGGCTATTGGGGATCTGATAAAGTTCACGATGTTCTTTCGCGTTTTTCACGCTTCGGTCTTCCATTGCACTTTACGGAAAACACTCTTATTTCAGGCGACATAATGCCGGCACACATTACCGATCTTAACGACTGGCAGGTTGAAGAATGGCACACCACTGCTGAAGGCGAGGAACGCCAGGCAAGGGAAACTGTTGAAATGTACGATATTCTTTTCGCTCATCCGCAAGTGGAGGCAATCACAACATGGTCGGGGGGAGACGATGCATGGCTTCACGCGCCTGCAGGTTTCCTTCGCACCGATAACAGCGAGAAACCCGTATTTAAAGCAATCAGCGAAAAAATAAATAAAGAATGGCATACAGAGGTTACCGCGAAAACTGACGCGGCAGGCATTGTTTCACTTGAAGGTTTCAAAGGCAATTACGAAATCTCGTGCGCAGGAAAGACAGCTTGCTTTGATTTAAACGGGAATACAGGTTCTATTACAATTACTTTAAATTAATTGTTAAGAGGTTCTCGCAAAGAGCGCGGAGTTGTTGTTTGTGTTTTTTTATATCCAGCTCTTCATTGCTTCTTTGAAGGCGGAACCCGAAGCGGTGATTATTTTTTCGTCAACGCAGTAGGCGAAGCGCAGCCAGCCGGGTTTGCCGAAGCCGGAGCCGGGGACACCTAAAATTAAATATTTTTTTAAGTGTTCCACAAACGCTTTGTCGTCTTTTTGGTCTTTACTCGCAGGCACTTTGCAGAAAAGATAAAAAGCGCCTTCGGGGTTTGAATACTCTATTCCGGCTTCATTTAAAACTTTTATAAATGCGTCGCGTCTTCTTTCGTATATGCCGACATCTACGTGCGCCTCTGTTAAAGAGCCGACTATTCTTTGCATGAGAGCGGGAGCGTTTACAAAACCCAGTATTCTTGTCGCGTAAATTAAACCGTTTACAAGATCGTCTTTGTCCGTAATTTGCGGGTTCACCGCGATAAAACCTATGCGCTCTCCGGGCAGTGAAAGACTCTTTGAATATGAACTTACAACAATGGATTCTTTATAACAGCATAAAACAGGAGGCACAGTTCCCGAGTACGAAATTTCGCGGTACGGCTCGTCCGATACAAGGTACGCAAAGCGTCCTGTCTTTTTTCCATGTTCACAAAGAAGAGAAGCTAATGAAGCTAAAGATTCTTCAGAATATATTTTTCCGGTTGGATTATTGGGAGAATTGATAATTACGGCGGCTGTTTTTTCATTCAACGCTTTAGCGATTGCGTTAATGTCAAGGTCGAAGTTTTCAAGCGCGTCAACTTCAACAAGTTTCGCTCCGTGATTGCTTGTATACGGTCTGTATTCCATAAAATAAGGACGCGTGACGATAACTTCATCGCCGGGATTGCAGATTGTTTTAAAAACCGCGTTAAGCCCTCCTGCGGCTCCTGCCGCCATGACGATATGAGAGCCGTCTATATTTACATTCTGCTCTTTGCAGACTTTTTTCGCGAGAGCTTCCCTTACGTGCAAAAAACCGGCATTGGGCATATAGCCGTGAGAGCCTTTTTCATCTTCATTGGCAAGTTTTACAAACAGTTCATGAAAAGCGGGAGGCGGTTCAATATCGGGGTTTCCAAGCGAAAAATCAAAAACCTTATCGCTTCCATGCTGTTTCTTTAACAGTATGCCTTCTTCAAACATTTTGCGAATCATCGAAGAAGACGCTAATGCATCTTTTATTCCGTTTGCAATCATACCAATGTCCTCGCTGTGCGCAGAATGTCAGCGAAAATTCCGCCCGCTGTTACCTGCGCTCCGGCGCCGGGACCTTTTATTACCATCGGAAGTTTTGAATAACGGTTTGTCGTTATAACTACAATGTTGTCGCTGTCTACAAGCGAGCGGAAAGGGCTGCCGGAATCTTCTTCGCGGAAAGAGAGCTTTGCTTTTCCTTCTTCGATTACCGCGATGTATCGAAGAGCTTTTCCGTTTGCGGCGGCGGCAGCGCGGCGTTTTTCAAACTGCGCGTCTGTTTTTTCCAGTTCGAGGAAAAACGCGTCAATGTCTTTTGCTTTAAGACATGCAGGCGGAAGAATCGGCTCTATCGTTACATTTTTGAACTCAATGTTAAGACCGCATTCCCTTGCGAGGGTAAGAACTTTCCGCGCCGCGTCCATTGCGTTTAAATCGTCGCGCGGATCGGGTTCTGTGTAACCCTTCGCTTTCGCTTCGCGGACAAGAGCGGAGAAAGGCATTGAGCCGTCGAAATTGTTAAAAATAAAACTCAATGTGCCTGAAAGCACGGCTTCGATTTTTAGCACCTTATCGCCTGAAAGAAAGAGATCTCTCAAGGTTGATATAACAGGAAGCCCCGCTCCTACAGTACATTCATACAAGTACGGGATACCCCTTTCTCTTGAATAGGAAGTAAGGCGCTTGTAATAATCCAGTGAACCCGAGTTTGCTTTTTTATTGGGCGTTACTATCGGTATGGAAGCGTGAAGTATTTTTTCGTAGAGAGCCGCTACATCTTCGCTTGCGGTGCAGTCGCAGAAACACGAATTGGGAAGATTAAAGGACATCATTTTTTCCGCGAAAACCGCTCCTCCTGTTTTTATGTCGATTTGCTCCGTACCCTGCACTTTACCGGCGGTTGTAAGCATTTTTTTTGTATTTATGGGATCAAGACCGTCGTTTAAATTGTCTTTGCCGCAGAAAATCATTTTGTCGTAATTGGCGGCTCCGATAAGGTTGATCTTAATCATGTTATCCGCAAGTTTCTCGCGGTTCTCCGCGATCTGATCCAGCAGCGTGCCGCCGATAAGCCCTGTGCCGACAATGAAAAGATTTACCGAACGGCGATGCGCATAGAAAAACACGTCATGAATCGCGTTAAGGGCTTTTGCCTCATCCTGCGCGGAAATTACGGCGGATATGTTTGTTTCGGAAGACCCTTGCGCGATTGCGACAATGTTTACGCCGTTGCGCCCGAGCGCGTGGAAAAATTTGCCCGAAATACCGGATGCGCTTTTCATGGCGGAACCGACTACCGCTATTATCGAAAGGTCTTTTTCGATTACCGGTTTTTCGATTGAGCCGGAGCGGATTTCATTAGCGAATTCCTCTTTTAACGCCGCGTCCGCTTTTTGAGAATCATCGGGGAGAAGGGCGAAACAGATTGAGTACTCGCTTGAACTCTGTGAAATCAGCATAACGCTGATCCCCTTTCGCGCAAGTGCGCTGAAAACGCGGGCTGAAAAACCGGCGACGCCCACCATGCCTGTACCCTGCACTCTTACAAGAGCCGCGCTGGAAATCGAACTTATTCCCCTAATCTGGAATTTACCGGGATCGGCTTTCGCGGCGATAATCGTTCCGGCGCATGAAGGATTATATGTATTGCGTATCAATATAGGTATTCCTTTTTCCATCGCGGGTTTTACAGATGGGGGGAAAATTACCCTCGCGCCGAAGTGGGATATTTCCATCGCCTCGGCGTAGGAAATCTCTTCGATACGAAACGCGTTTTTAACATGAGCGGGATCCGCGGTTAACATTCCGTCAACATCTGTCCAAATTTCAAGTTTTTTGGCTCCCAGAGCGGAAGCGAAAACAGCGGCTGTTAAATCGGAACCGTCACGCCCCAGCGTGGTTGTGTGACCGTCTAAAGTTGAGGCGATAAAACCTGTTACAACCTGAAGGGTTTTCTTTGCGTTTTTAAAATGGGCTTTTATTTTTTCTTCGGTTTCCTTTTTCAAAACTTCCGCCCTGCCGTAGCTGTCGTCGGTTTTTATCAGGTTCCGCGCATCTAAAAATTCAGCCTTAATGCCGTTCGCGTTTAAAATAAAAGTGACAAGACTCGCGCTGAGCCTTTCGCCGAAACTCATGATTAAATCGATACTTCGCGCGGATAATTCGCCTAAAAGGGAAATTCCGTCAAGAATTTGGGATAAAAGCGCGGTTAGACTTTCAATCTCTTTTACAGCGTCTCTTCGCTCGTTTCCCTTTAAAAAAACCTGAGCGCAGTCGATATGCAGTTTGCTCAGAGCTTGTACCTGTTTGGCAAAATCTTCCGCGCGAAGAGCTGTTCCTCCAAGACCGATAAGACTGTCGGTAACGCCCGAAAATGCGGAAACGATAACAGCGGGAACATTCCCCGAGTGATCCTTATCTTTTAAGATACTGATAATACTTTCGATGCCTTTTTGGCTTCCGACGGACGTGCCGCCGAATTTTAGAACTAACATAATTATACTCCCATTGAATATTACCGATTTTTTAGATATTTTTATAGTGGTATCCGGTAGAAACATGGAAAAAACCGATTCTAACAAGAGACGAATATACTTTGACTGGGCTGCGTCCGCTCCCTTTTCGCGCTTACCTGACACGGCTGTGTACGGAAACCCTTCGTCTCAGCACAGTGAAGGCAGAAACGCGAAACAATGCCTTGAAGACGCGAGAAACCGCTGCGCGGACGCGTTAAATGTGCCGCCTCAAACACTGACATTTACATCAGGCGGAACCGAATCCAACAGTATCGCTATATTTTCAACATTGACACGCCCCGGCAAAGGCAGAGTTATCTCGTCTCTCGCCGAGCACGCTTCAATCAGAGAAGGAATCGAGACACTCGAAAAGATGGGAAAACCAACAGGAAAAATTACCGTTGATTCCTTTGGCAGAGTAACGCCTGATACTTACGCAAAAGCTCTTTCCCAATACCCCGACACGCGTTTTGCGGCGATCATGGCAGTAAACAATGAAACAGGCGCAATTACCGATATTAAGTCTCTAACATCCCTTGCGGGAGAAAACAAAGCGCCGGTTCATTTCCATTGCGATATCGTGCAGGCGGTTGGAAAAATACCCATAGACATTCAAAACTGGAATATCGATTCAGCGTCAATCAGCGCGCATAAAATCGGCGGTCCCCGCGGAATCGGGCTTTTATACCTTCGTAAACCGTTAGAAGTTTTTTACTCAGGCGGCGGACAGGAAAACGGCGCAAGGGGCGGTACCGAGAATGTACAGGGAGCGATGGCTCTTGCCGATTGCCTGGAATCAATAAAAGATATTGAAGCGCAGACGCTAAAAGCGAAAAGCAGATGGGATAAATTAATAACGACTCTTTGCTCAATGGAAAGATGCGCGATAATTCCCAAAGAGCGGACTATAAGCGGCGGTCTTTTCTCGCCTTACATTTTGCAGACTGCGTTTAAAAATATACCGGGAGAAGTTATGGCACGCGCTTTGGATGATCTTGGCTTCGCGGTATCTACAGGATCGGCTTGCTCGTCATCATCGCCGGAACGCCCGGTTCTTACGGCAATGGGAGTTGATGAAAAATTAAGAATGGAAGGGATACGAATTTCGCAGGGCGCGGCAACTACAGATGAGGAGATCGATCTTTTAATTAACGGGATTACAGAGGTATTAAATTTTTTATGATCACCTGGCTGTTAAAACCCGCTGAACTAACTCTAAAGGGTGAAAATAAAAAAAGTTTTGAAGGCGTTCTTAAAAGCAATATTCAAAGACTTCTCTCTAAAGTTGATAACAAAATTAAATATAAGTTTACAGCCGGACGCTATTACATACAGGCGGATGATGAAAAATCGAAAGAGATAGAATATATTTTATCGCATTTAATCGGGATTTCAGGATGGGCAAGAACTGTTACCTGTGAAAAAACTCCCGAAGCTGTTTTGGCTGCATGCGCGGAAGAAGGAAAAAAACTCCGCGATAAAGGCGTTAAGACATTTAAAATTGACGCGCGAAGAACCGACAAAAGTTTTCCTCTTACTTCCTACGAATTGTGCTGCGAGGGAGGAAACGCGGTAACAAACGCCATACCTGAATTTCAGGTGGACATTCATAATCCAGATGATATTATAAAAATCGAAATCCGCGAAAAAGCGTTTGTCTATTCGGGCGGAGTGAAAAGCTTCGGCGGACTTCCTGTAGGAACCGCGGGAAGAGGAATGTTATTGTTATCGGGAGGCATAGACTCGCCTGTCGCCGGATTTTTAATGGCATCGCGCGGAATGAATATAGACGCGATTCATTTCCATGCTTATCCTTATACGTCATTGGAAGCAAAACAAAAGGTAATTGAACTTTCTAAAATAACGGGCGCATACTGCATGGGCATTCGTCTTTACATTTTAAATTTTACCAAAGCGCAGATGCGGATAAAAGAACGCGCTCCGTATCCGTGGACAACAATCCTCCTTCGCATGGCGATGATGGAAGCGGCGGAAAAAGCGGCGAAAAAAATTAAATGCAAATGCCTCATAACAGGCGAAAGCCTTTCCCAGGTAGCAAGCCAGACAATAGAAAATCTTACCTGCACGCAAAACAGAATACTGATTCCTGTCCTTCGCCCGTTAATCGGTTTTAACAAGGAAGAAATAATTAAAAAAGCAAGACAAATAGGCACTTTTGAAACATCGATACAGCCGTATCAGGATTGCTGCACTCTCTTCAGCCCGCCCCACCCTGTTTTGCGCGGCAATGTTAATGAAGCGAATGAATTGTATGAAAAACTTGAATTACAGGAACTCATTGATGAGTCGCTTTCCGATTACGAGCTTGTGAAAGCAGGGTGATTGTCAACGCAGGTGTTTGTATTAATTATTATTTTAATCCTTAGGTATCTGGGTAAATCTGCCGTTGACCTGTTCGGTTTTAATGACATTGATAAATGCCGCGGGATCAATTTTCATAATCGCGGGGATTAGTTTTTTAATCTGACTCGCGGTTACAACCGAATAAAGAAGGGTGCGCGTGTTTTTACTGCCGTAACTGCCGAAACAGTCAACTAAAGTCGCTCCATGATTTGTTGTTTCGCTTATCTTCTTAAAGATTTCGTCTGGGTTATTGGTGACAATCAGAAGGGTTCTCTGCTGATAATTTTTATAAAGCACGCCAAGCGCCATAGTTGTGGCAAACTGGAAAATGATTGAGTACAGCGCTCTGTCCAGGCCAAAAAGAATGCCGGCGGCGGCGAGAATCACAAAGTTGATCGCAAGTATATAGTTCCACGCGTCTTTTCGGAATTTTTCGGAAATATAGACTGCGATAAAATCCGTGCCTCCTGAAGCGCAGTCCGCGTGCAGACAGAGGCTTACGCCGACCGCGTTAAGAAGACCGCCGAAAATACTTGAAAGCAGGATATCCTGAGTCGTTAAAAAGCCGGTAAACATGGACGGCATAAAATCCGTTAATAAGCCTGTGGTAATAACGCCCAATACCGAATAGAGAGTAAATTTTTTCCCGATAAACTTAAGACCGATTATCACAGGCACAATGTTAAGCGTGTATAATATTACGCTGAAAGGGATTTCAAAATTTCCGAAGCGAAGGCAGATTTCCTGGATAAGGAGAGCCATGCCGGTAAAACCGCCGGGAAGAAGTCCTCCCGCGTTGACGAAGGTTTTAATATTAAAAGCCATTATAATCGCGCCCGCAATCGTTAAAGATAAACGTCTGCTGACTTGTAAGAATTTGTTTTCCATTCCTGAATTATATCCCAATTTAAACCAAATTGGTAGCATTTGCCGCCATAGCGCAATTTTATCCGAAAAAACCCCAACAATGAAAATAAAGCGGTATTTGTATATTTAACAGTGTAGCCAATAATTCGAAAATATGTAATAATACAAATATGATTTTAAGAGCAAAATTTTTAATATTTATTATGATTCTTTTTTCATTGCATAATCTCTTCGCCGAAGAATCAAATGATGAAGCGCAGACTGAAAATACGGTAACCGAAATAACAGGGACCGGCGATTCATCTGCGGCTTTGCCACCCGGTATAACCGCGATAGAAGTTCAAGCCTTTCTTGGAACCGAGTATAACCGCAGCAATTACAACAATGGAAAAATATCATTAATCGCGGGCATTGAATTTATAGACTTGATTGCCCTGCACGGCGGTTTCCTGTACGGTCAAAGCGCCGCAGGCACGGATTTGAATTCTTTTTTAAGGACAAGGTGTTCTCCGTTTTCCGCGAAATACCTGTCGCCTTTGAGTTTTGGAGTTTCATATATTTACAACGGTATCCCCGAATATGAAGTTAAAATGCATTCAATACTGCCGTTTGTCTCATACGCGGCAGAACGCGCCGGTATTTCATTCGGCTGCAGTTTAAGATTCACTTCATTTTTCGAAGAAAAAGCGCAGTTTGAGTCGGTGTTGTCCTTTTACGGTTATGTAAATTTTGTTATGACGGAAACATTCGTGCTTGGTATAGGCGGCGGAACATTTGACGATTTTAACGCGAGAAATATGGCTGCCATCTGGTTTAATCTTAACGCAAACATCAATTTAAATAAAAGTTTTTCCATTTACAACGAAATTGGATTAATGCAAAGCGGCATGGATGGTTTAACAGCCACTTTTTATGGTTTCGCATGGCGCGGGGGAGTTAAATACGTATGGTAAAAAACATTTTTAAAATATTAATATCTGTAATTCTTCTTAGCGCGGTTTTATCGGCGTTTGGCTGCGGCAATGATTTCTTCGGGCTTATTTATTCGAACGATGTTGATGAACGCCTTGAATACAAAGACAGTTTCCCTTTTCTTGACGATGAAAAAAGAGAATGGCGAAAATCGTTAACCCTTGACGATAACTATAAATTCCTGGTAGTCACCGACACTCATATTGAAGACGGGGAAGATTATAAACTTGGCTCAGCATTGCTTAAAGCGGTAGAAGAGCATAAACCTAAATTTGTAGTTAATCTGGGTGACATTACACAGAGCGGCACAGCGCATGATATTAGTTTGTTTATTGATATCGCTGACAGTTTAGGCGTTCCGTTTTATCCTGTAATCGGAAATCACGACATTTATTTCGGCAACTGGCCTGTATGGAGAGATTTAATCGGCTCTACAAATTACAGAATAGATCACAGTAATACTACTCTTCTGTTTTTAGATTCAGCGAACGCGTTTTTCGGAAAAAGGCAGCTCGACTGGCTTGAAAACGAATTTAAAAAAACTGATGAAAATGTTTTTGTATTCACTCACGCGCCGTTGTTTACAACAGGCATAAAAATGCAGCAGGTAACAGACTCAAGAGAAAGAGCCAGAATAATGTCGATACTAAAAAACAAAGGCGACATTATGTTAATGGGACATTCTCACCAGCGCGCGGAAAACGAAGCCGGAAATGTGCAATATGTAACATTTGAAGATTTCAGATCCACAAATATTTACTGCGTTGTCAGCGTAACATCCGCGAAAGCAACCTACGAATTCTGGAAATATGAAAACGGAGTTGTTAAAAAGTTATAATGGCGGCATACATTGAACCGAAGGTCTTAAAAGGTTTCAGAGATTTTCTCCCGGACGCGGAAACAGCAAGAAGAAGTCTAATCGAAAATATTGAAAACACGTGCCGCTCTTTCGGCTTCGTGCCGATCGATACTCCCGCCATGGAATACGCCGAAATTCTTTTGGGCAAGTCAGGCGGCGAAACGGAAAAACAGATATTTCGTTTTAAAGACAATGGAGAGCGCGATGTCGCCCTTCGATTCGATCTTACAGTCCCCTTTGCCCGCTTCGTTGCCCTTCACAGAGCGGATATTGTTTTTCCTTTTAAACGCTACCACATCGGAAAGGCATGGAGAGGCGAAAACACACAACGCGGCAGATACCGCGAATTCATCCAGTGCGATTTTGACATCATCGGAAGCGACACTCCCGCATCTGATTTTGAAATCATTTTATTAATCCGCACAGTTTTTAAAAATCTTGGAGTTGATGTGACTGTCAACGTAAACCATCGCGGGCTTTTTAACCGCTTTTTGGCTAACATCGGACAAAGCGAAAAATCGGTTGAGATATTGCGCACTGTGGATAAACTCTCCAAAGTCGGCGAAGATAAAACGCGCGAAAGCCTGTCAGAACTTACAGGAGATACAAACGCGCACAAGATTCTTGAGTTTATCGGAGCAAAGGGAAGTTTTACAGAAGTATTAAATCGCATAACAGAGTTATCGGGCGGCGATTGCGCACAATCGCAGAGACTTGCGTCTTTACGCCAATATACGCTTGACACTTGCGAAGACAAAAATATAGAGCCTTTTGTATTAAACCCTTCTATTACGCGCGGTCTTGATTATTACACAGGCGTTGTGTTTGAAACATTTTTAAAAGAAATGCCCGACATCGGCTCCGTTTGCTCGGGCGGAAGATACGACAACCTCGCCGGTTTGTACTCAAAAGAAAAAGATGCAATAAGCGGAGTGGGAACTTCCGTCGGTCTTGACCGCCTCCTTGCCGCCCTTGAAAGCCTTAATAAAATGCCAAATGTAAACCGCTGCAAGACAGCCGTCGCCTGCGTTGAGATTGAAAAATCCGGTCAGTATCAGGCGTTGGCTCAAAAACTGCGAAATGAAGGCATCCCCTGCGAGGTATTCACAGACCCATGCGGCGAAAAAAACCTTGTAAAACAATTTGTACTGGCGGAAAAAAAGGGCTTGAGCTATGTAATTATTTCAGGCGATGATTCATCTGCCATTACTCTGCGCGATTTGGCAGCAAGACAAAGTTTTGATATTAGTTTTAACGAAATAACAAAGAAATTAAAAGAGTAGAATTAACCGTTATGGATAAGGTACAAATCAAAATCGGCGGGATGGGATGCGCTGCCTGTTCTGCGAAAATCGAAAAAACGCTTCGCTCTCTTGAAGGCATTAAAAGCGCCGATGTTAACCTTGCGGCGGAAAAAGCCGTTGTCGCGTTTAACCCCGATGTTGTTCAGTTTCAGGTAATTAAAGAAGCAATTATTAAACTCGGATATCAGGTAATCGAAGAATCTGAAAATCAGGTTGATGACGACGTACTCAGAAAAGATAAAGAAATTAAAATACTTAAAATAAGATTTATAATTTCAGCGTCTTTTTCCGCGCCACTTTTGTATATCGCTATGGCTCCGATGATTTCACTTCCCTTCCCTTCATCCCTTTCGCCGATGCAATTCCCGCTTCTCTATGCGATTGTGCAAGCGGCGCTGGTTGTTCCTGTAATTGCCGCAGGTTTTCGTTTTTATACCGTTGGTTTTAAAAATATTTTTCATTTAAGTCCCAATATGGATTCTTTAATCGCCATTGGCACATCCTCCGCTGCCGGTTTCAGCCTGTTCAATCTGATTCAAATTATAATCGGAAACCACATGGCGGTTGAATCGCTTTATTTTGAAACAGCGGCTGTTATTATCACTTTAATACTCCTTGGAAAATTGCTTGAAGCAAAATCCAAAGGACGCACAGGAGAAGCGATAAAAAAATTAATCGGACTTACTCCAAGGACAGCCGTTATTATTGAAGACAACAAAGAAAAGGAAATCCCGGCAGAAAAAGTAAAGCTTAAAAATATTGTTATTATAAGACCGGGAGCAAGAATCCCTGTAGACGGAATTATCACTACCGGAAACAGCGCCGTTGACGAATCAATGCTTACGGGAGAAAGCCTGCCTGTCGAGAAAAAAGCGGGCGATACTGTTTACGGCGGAACAATTAACGGCAACGGTTATTTCAGTTTCAGAGCGGAAAAAACGGGAGCAAACACAATGCTCGCGCAAATTATCAAACTTGTGGAAGAGGCGCAAGGCTCAAAAGCGCCCATCGCGAAGTTAGCCGACATTGTATCAGGCTATTTTGTGCCGATTGTTTTTTCCATCGCTCTGCTTGCCGGTATTATATGGTTCGCGGCTGCGTCATCAGGGCTTGCGAATCTTAACGAAGGAAAATCGGCGCTTGAGTTTTCGCTTACAATTTTTATTTCCGTGCTGGTTATCGCCTGCCCCTGCGCTCTTGGTCTTGCTACGCCTGTCGCGGTAATAACAGCTACAGGCAGGGGCGCACAAGACGGCATTTTATTTAAAAACGCTCTCGCTCTTGAAACAGCGGCTAAAATACAGACTCTTGTTTTTGATAAAACAGGAACAATAACAGAAGGAAAACTTTCAGTTACGGATATTATAACCGTGAACAAAAAAAACAATGATGACGATAACGCGGACGCCAAAAATATTTTACTCCAGCTCGTAGCCTCAGCGGAAAAAAACAGCGAGCATCCTCTCGCTCTGGCTATAGCGCGGGAATGTGAAAAACGCGGTCTTGAATTTTTACCCATAACCGATTTTAAAGCCATACCCGGTTTTGGAATTGAAGCGAGCGCGTCGTTTTCGGATCAGACAATTTCCATCATTGCCGGAAACTCAAAACTTATGGACGAAAAACAAATCAACTATTCCGAGCTTAAAACTGAAGCCAAAAGATTATCGGCGGAAGGAAAAACATATATGTATGCGGCGATGGGATTTAAAATCGCGGGAATCATCGCCGCCTCGGATACAATTAAAAAGAACAGTAAAGCAGCCGTAAACAAAATACGCAAAATGGGAATAGACGTAATTATGATAACGGGGGACAACAGGCACACCGCCGCAGCAATCGCCAAAGAAGCCGGTATCGATAAATTCATCTCTGAAGTAATCCCTGAGGATAAATCTTTTGAAATAAAAAAATTGCAGGCTCAGGGCAGAAAAACCGCTATGGTCGGCGACGGAATCAACGACGCTCCCGCTCTTGCGCAAGCCGACATCGGCATTGCCATCGGAAGCGGCACAGACGTCGCGATAGAAACCGCGGATATTGTCCTTATGCGAAACGAGATTTTGGATGTTCCGGCTGCCGTCAATCTGGGAAAACGCAGTTTGCGCATAATTAAACAAAATCTGTTTTGGGCTTTTGGCTACAATGTGCTTGGCATTCCAATCGCGGCAGGCGTTCTGTACCTTGCGGGCGGTCCGCTTTTAAACCCGGTGTTCGCCGCTGCCGCAATGAGTTTAAGTTCAGTTTCCGTTATTTTAAACGCTTTAAGGTTAAAAAGGATATCCGCCATTTACTAAATTTAATTGTTTTGATATACTGCATACATGGCAAAAATCGGCATGAAAACACCCCTTGTCGAAATCGACGGGGACGAAATGACGCGCGTTTTATGGGAAGTTATCAAAGAAAAACTTCTTAACCCTTTTATCGATTTAAAAACGGAATATTTCGATTTGGAACTCGTCAACCGAGACAATACCAACGATGAAATTACGGTTAAATCGGCTGAGGCGATCAAAAAACTCGGTGTCGGCGTAAAATGCGCGACAATAACCGCAAATTCCGCAAGGCAGAAAGAATACAATTTAAAGCATCTCCTTCCAAGCCCAAACGCGACAATCAGGGCGATTCTTGACGGAACCGTTTTCAGGAAACCGATTTCTGTAAGCAGAATCAAGCCTTCCGTTAACACATGGAAAAAACCGATTGTCATAGGACGCCATGCCTACGGCGATGTTTACAAAGCGTCCGAAATGGAAATTGAAGGACCGGGAAAAGTTGAGCTTGTTTATACAAAAGCGGACGGCAGCGAACGGCGCGTAAAAGTCGCGGATTTCCAAGGGCGTGGAATTGTTCAGGGGATGCACAACTTTGACGAATCAATTAAAAGTTTCGCGCGCGCATGTTTCCTCTACGCAATCGCGGAAAAACTTCCGTTATGGTTTGCCACAAAGGATACGATTTCCAAAACTTACGACGGACGTTTTAAAACAATTTTTAATGAAATATATGAAACCGAATTTAAAGAAAAATGCAAAAACACAGGTATCGAATATTTCTACACATTGATCGATGACGCTGTAGCGCGCGTTGTAAAAAGCGAAGGCGGCTTTTTGTGGGCGTGCAAAAATTACGACGGCGATGTTCAAAGCGACATGATCGCAAGCGCGGCAGGAAGCCTTGCCATGATGACAAGCGTTCTTGTTTCCCCTTCCGGCGTATTCGAATACGAAGCCGCACACGGAACAGTTCAGCAGCACTACTACCGCTGGCAGAAAGGCGAAAAAACAAGCACTAACCCTGCCGCTCTCATTTTCGCGTGGACAGGCGCATTAGCCAAACGCGCTGAACTTGACAACACGCCTGAACTTTCCGCTTTCGCGAAAAAACTTGAAACATCGGTTATCGGAGCAATCGAAGACGGCATAATGACAGGCGACTTGGCAAGGCTCTCAGACCCTCAGCCGGATAAAATTTTAAATTCATGGGATTTTATAGACGCGATAGCACAGAGGTTAAAGTAAAGAAATTCGGACAAAGGCACAAAGGACACGGATTAATAAATCAGGGAGCGATATATGGAAAAGTTGCAGGCGAAATTGGTTTTGGAAGACGGCAGCGAATTTTTCGGGTGGGCTTTTGGGAAGAACAAAAGCGCTGCGGGGGAAGTTGTTTTTAATACCGGAATGTCCGGGCTTGTACAGGCTCTGACAGATCCCGGATGCAAGGGGCAGATATTGGTTTGCACCTGGCCGATTGTCGGAAATTGCGGCGTGCCTGTTAATAAAAACGGCGCGCCTTTTTTTGATGAACAGGAGCTTCCCGTTACTCTGGAATCGGATAAGATTCAAATTTCGGGGCTTGTTGTTTCTGACCTTTGCGAAGAGCCGAGCCATTATTCATCGAAAATAACTCTTTCAGCATGGTTAGAAAAAGGTAAGACTTGCGGCGTTTACGGCATTGATACAAGAGCGCTTGCTCTTCGTTTGCGCGATCGCGGCACTATGACCGGAAAAATCCTTATCGAAGATAAATCAAAACAGGGATTTGATGATGTATCTTCAAAGAAAATTAATTTGTCTAATCATGACGGGGTTCCGCTTAAAGAGATTAAAACCTATCATCCTGCTTCTAAGAAAGCAAACAAAAAAATAGCTTTGCTTGACTGCGGAGCGAAAGCGAATGTTATCCGCTGTCTTTTAAACCGGGGCGCTGAGGTTATCCGCATCCCCTGCGGCATGGACATTGAAAGCGTCAACTACGACGGGCTTGTGATTTCAAGCGGACCGGGCAATCCTAAAGATTATAAAAAAGTGATCGAGACTGTTCGTAAAGCGTTGTCAGGTAACAAGCCTGTGTTTGGTATCGGTCTTGGAAACCTCATCATGGCTCTTGCCGCAGGAGCCGATACCTACAAGCTGCCTTTTGGACACAGAAGCCAGAATCAGCCAAGCATTGAAGAAGGAACCAATAGCTGTTATGTTACATCCCAAAACCACGGATACGCTGTAAGAGCGGACAGCCTGCCCCAAGGCTGGAAACAGTGGTTTATAAATGCCAATGACGGCACTGTCGAAGGCATAAAAAATGAGAAAAAACCTTTTAGCGCTGTGCAGTTTTACCCTGAAGGATGTCCGGGCTCGCGCGACACGGAATTTCTTTTCGACCGCTTTTTTGACCAGATAAAGGATGGTAAATAATGTCAACTAACACTACACTCCCGAAAAAAGTTCTTATATTAGGTTCCGGCGGTTTAAAAATCGGACAAGCAGGCGAATTTGATTACTCAGGGTCTCAGGCGATTAAAGCGTTACGCGAAGAAGGCATAAAAGTTATCTTGATAAACCCAAACATTGCGACGATTCAGACAAGCGAAGGAATGGCGGATTCCATTTACTTTCTTCCCATAACGCCTGAATATGTAAGCAAGGTAATCGAAAAAGAAAAACCGGACGCTATGCTTCTTTCCTTCGGCGGACAGACCGCCCTTAACTGCGGCGTCGCCCTGGACAGGGACGGCACTTTGGCGAAAAACAATGTTCGCGTATTGGGCACTCCTGTGAAAACAATAGAAGACACTGAAGACCGTCAGCTCTTTGTAGACCGCCTAAACGAAATAAACGCGCTTACTCCGCGTAGTTTCGCGGTAACTGACACCGCCTCCGCCCTGAAAGCCGCGAACGAAATCGGTTACCCTGTAATGGCTCCC